>Ga0302324_100000044_pt1 | contig 280691 bp, 254 predicted proteins | sample Palsa_T0_1_FD_201949 | JGI IMG/M metagenome (GOLD analysis project Ga0302324, IMG submission 201949) | Peat permafrost microbial communities from Stordalen Mire near Abisko, Sweden - Palsa_T0_1 | ecosystem: Environmental > Terrestrial > Soil > Palsa > Peat permafrost | place: Sweden: Abisko... | reverse complement strand
TTCACGTCAAACCGGAGGCCTTCTCTCGGCTGTGGTGCATGCCTCGGGGATTTCTCCCCGCAAGAGTTAAGGCATAAAGAAGTGGCGGGGACGACGAGACTCGAACTCGCGACCTCTGCCGTGACAGGGCAGCGTTCTAACCAACTGAACTACGTCCCCACTCGCCAAATCCACGACTTCCCGTAAAGTCTAGTGGAATAAGACTGTTACAAGTTTCGCTGGCCGCGCACGTTTGCCAGCGTCGCTTCCGGTAGCAGCTGTCCCTGCTAAAACCGCCGATAAACCGCCAAAAATTTCCGTGCGCTCATGCAGAAATAATTTAACACAGGTCAGCGATTTTGTCGCTCGGATTCAGGGCTCAGAACGAATGACGGAATCGCGACCACTTCCAAGTGATCTGCACGGAAAAACATTAAGAAATGTAAGGATTTGTGCGGGTTTTCGCGGCAAGGCGGCGTTCTAACCGACTGACCTAGGGTTCTGCTGAGGGAACGAAATCGTCAAGATGGTGGGCACTGTCCGATTTGAACGGACGACCTTTCGGGTGTAAACCGAACGCTCTAACCGCTGAGCTAAGCGCCCAACTTCTTTCATCCTACTGCAAGCCCCACGCACGGTCAACGCACCGCTGGCTGCTGCTTTTTTGGTCTGACGAGCAACCCCGGATCAGCGCGCTCATCGGAGACTGTGCCACTACCCCGTTTTTTTCCCTTTCTTGCACTTTGTTTCCGCAGCCAGTAAACTGTAATTCATTCATTTAATGAGGGATTTGAACGCGCATGCTCCTGAATCGAGATTATGTCGGCTACATGGCCACCGAAGTCGTCAAGCAACTCGTCGACGGCGGCCTTATTGAAACCAGGGCCGCGGAAGCCGTAGCCCTCCGCCTGCGCCAGCGCATGAACGAGGAGCTCTCCGTCGAGGATCGCGTCAACGAACAGGCGCGCCAGATTCTCACCGAACATCAGGAAGAAATGCGCCGCACCAACGTCTCGTATCAGGATATGTTTAAGAAAGTGAAAGCGCAGTTGGCGCGCGACGGCAAACTAATTCTGCGCTGAGGCCCGTGCCGCCGCATTTCGCTGCATCGTGCAATCGGGCGCGCCGGAACATCGCGCCACAACTTTAAGCGCGTTTGGGGAATTTTATTAGCAACTAGGGGACCCTCGAAATAATGCGACTTAGCCGCGAAAAAATTGTCCGCATCTCCCACCAACTCACCGACGTCCTGGTGGCCAGCGACGACGTCGAGTTCGTTGACGACCGCGACACCATCCGCCGTCAAATCGTCGAAATCCTCACCGCCACCCTCCGCGAGGAAGAAAAAGCTGAACTCGAAGCCCGCAAACGCATTACTTCTCAGAAGAAAGAAATCGTCGAGGGCAGCGAAGAGTGGGACCTCCTCTATCGCAAGTACTATTCCGAAGAACTTCGCCGCATGGGCGTAGCCGCAGCCCCTGAGGAACACCGCCGCCAATCCGCCTATTAGCAACAAAAAAGGAGCGGCATATTTGCCGCTCCTTTCGCAACTTGTTGAGCTACGTCAGCTCCCTGATTCTTTCAGCACAAATCAACTCACGGTGAATCCGGCCGCCGCTTTAGCGTGGGCCGGTCATCATCATCGGTGCTGTTCGGATCCGTGCTCGAACCGTTGTTGGTCGTATTCTTGTCCGCCTGCTCCGTCTTCGTCCGCATCGTTGGCTTGCCCGGAGCGGCGATGGCCTTCTTGGAGAACATCACGTTCCGCAGGCGCGCCTTGACCGAATCAAATTCCGACGTGGTAACGATATACTCCTGCTTGGCCGGCAAAATCCGCGCGATTTCCTTCTGCGTCCGCTCAATCCGTTCCGGCGTCGGTGGATGTGTCGAGAATACCTTTGGAATGGTGCCCGGCCGCCGCTTCTCGTCCGCCTGAATGCGCTCAAAAAAAGTGATATACGAGTTCGGGTCGTAGCCCGCTTTGTACATGTATTGCAATCCCAAAAAGTCCGCCTCGCGCTCGTCGTCGCGCGAAAATTTCAGGAACGAAAGTGGAATTGCGATATTCAGTCCCTCATACAGCGCATAGCCTGCCCAGCCCACCGGGCCAAAAATCATCAGCGGTATGCTGGCGATCTGCATGATGTCGCCTTTGGTGGCTTGCCGTGTTCCATGCCGCGCGGTGACGTGAGAAATTTCGTGGGCCATCACACCCGCGAGTTCCGATTCTTCCTGCGCGCGCAGGATCAGTCCGCTGTTCACGTAGAAAAATCCGCCCGGTAGCGCGAACGCGTTCACTTCATCCGAATCGATCACTTTGATCGTGAATGGCACCTTGGCGTCCGAATTCCGCACCAGGTTCTGTCCCACGCGATTCACGTATTCCGTGACGACTGGATCGTCGATCAATTTCGACGAGCGCTCCACTTCCTGCGCCAATTGTTTGCCAAGCGCAATCTCGCGCTCCAGCGAATAAAAATTCACATGCCCGCTGACGTTGCGATTCCCGATGGCATCGACGTCATCTTTTGTATTCTTCGGATTAACCGTGTCCTGCTGCGGCACCGGCGCGGAGGTCGGCGGATTATTTTTATCGGGCGGCGGCGGTGCCGGTTGCTGCGGATTGCTGACCGTAGGCGTCGCGGCGGGTGTTTGCGTTGCCGGAGGTGTTTGAGAATTTGGCGTCTGCTGCGCGCTGGAATTTTGTTGCGGCGCACTACCCTGTGGCGCTTGTGGTGCTTGTTGCGCTTGTGGTGCTTGTTGCGCCGTCGAATCTTGCGTTGTGCTCGGTGGGGTGCTGGTTGTAGTTTGCGGGGCGGGTGTACTGCCGGTTGTGCCACTCTGCGCGCCGAACCCCGGCGCCACCAGAAAAATGCCTCCAACCGCGAGCGTGGCAATCTGCTGTGTGATTCGTAGCATGCCCGTCACCTCCGCCTGCCCGGATTATACACCCCAATCGCCGGACCGGCTCCCAAATACTTATTCTCACGCTATGATGTAAACACATGTCAGAAGGTTTTCTATCTCGCTCAAACAAAACTCTTTCGGCGGCGTCCGGTGTCCGAATTCCGCCACAACTCTACAATTTTCAATAGCGATCGCAGACGCCCGAGCGGTTTCCCCGCCTGCTGACTCATTTCCGTCCTATCCTGCCGGAACAGTTGACACTCATCCGACGCCCATTTACATTCAAAGTGTCCCTATGGGTGTCACGAAGATACAAAGCGGCCAGCTCTGGAAGAAAAACGACTCCGACGAAATCTATCTCGTCACCCGCCTCTACAATGAGGCGCTCAGCACTTTCGCCATGCTGCGCAAATCCGGCGCCGAAACCGAGCCCCAAATTCGCGTCAAGGTCGAGCGGTCGTCTGTGGGCCAGGCCCTCCCGGGTTTCACGCCCGCCCAGGAAGACGAAAAGTTCTAACAAACTTCCCGCGCCCCCGTCCTGCTGGGATTTTCGCTAGCTCGTTGCTACCGACTTACGCTCTGCGCCTAAATCGAACGCACCTCCATCTTCACCACATCCTCCACCTTTGCCAACTCCTTCATAAGAAAGGGCTCTCCGTACTTCACCCCGATCAGATGACCCGAATTTCGCGCCAGCCGGTCCATTTCCTCCTCGAGCTGCTCGAGTCCCAGAAAGACCTTTCCGCGCCTCTCGCTTCTGGCCGGGCGAAACTGTGACCCGTACGCCAGGATGGCCTTTCGCCGCCGCGCGTATTGCGCCGTAATATCTACCACAAACGTTGGCCGCACCTCGGCAAACGCCGTGGTATACAAAATCTTAAATGGACGGTACGGCTCGCCGGCAATCGCCAATTGCTTCAAGCCCGCCAGAAAACAGGCCTCATACCCCAGGGTCGACGCGTGATAGTGGTCTGGGTGGCGCGCCTCCCAGTAGGGAAGTATCACCGTCTTCGGCTGCAGCTCCCGAATCATCGCCGCCAGCCGCAACTTGTGCTGCCGGCTGGGCGTCACATCGGAGTCCGGCACGCCAAGCGTCCCCCGCCACTTAACCTGCAGTAATTTAGCGGCATTAACCGCCTCCGCCGCGCGGATCTGCGGCGTTCCCCGTGTGCCCATTTCCCCGGCGGTCAGATCCAATATCCCGGTTTTGTAGCCGCGCTGCGCCATCTTTAGCAGTGTGCCCCCACAGGTCAGTTCTACATCATCCGGATGCGCGGCAATGGCCAGCAAATCGAGCGTCATAACTTTTCCTCGCTTCCAGATTCTAGCAGGCCGTACACTGTTCGCACCTCAATGCCGCCCACGCTGACGGAAAATATTGCCGACGCGATTACCGGCGCAATGGCCGAACCGAAACGTCGCTCCGCCGCTCCGCCCGCGCTCGTGGCGCTGGTTACCGGCAGCGCCAAGAGGCTGGGCCGCGCGATCGCCCTGCGCCTTGCGGGAGACGGCGCCGACGTGGTGATTCATTATCGATCGTCCGAACGAGAAGCGCGCGAGGTCGTGGCGGCCATCGAAACACTCGGCCGCCGCGCCGTGGCCATCGCCGCCGACCTGACCCAGATTTCCGACATCAGAAACCTTTTCGAGCAAACCGCTAAACATTTCGGTCGCTTGGACATCCTGATCAATAGCGCCGCCAATTTTTTGGGAAGTCCGTTCGCGCAGACCACGGAAACGAACTGGGACCGCTCCCTGAACACCAACGTGAAAGCGCCATTCTTCTGCTGCCAGGCCGCTGCGCCCCTGCTGAAGTCCACGCGCGGGGTAATCATAAATTTTGCCGACGTGGGTGGCTTGATGGGTTGGCCCGGTTTTATCCCGCACAGCATCTCCAAAGCGGGAATGATTATGCTGACGCGCGCGCTGGCCAAGGAATTGGCGCCGGAGGTTCGCGTGAATGCCATCGCGCCCGGCACCATCACCATGCCTGGAGACCCACCCGAATGGCAGCAAGACTTCATAAAGCTTGCCCCACTGAAACGTACCGGAACCCCGACAGACATTACGGACGCAGTGTCGTTCCTGGTGAACGCCAAGTTTATTACCGGCCAAGTTCTGGTGGTTGACGGCGGCCGCGTTCTGCAATGCACAGACTGAGAGTCTGTGCCACTGTAGCGCCAGCCTCGCCGGTACGCAGATTCCGCCCAGGGAGCTGATTCCATACGAGTTAGCGCCAAAACTCGAATCAGAGGGCGGGAGCGACGGTACCCCACCCCCCGGTCGTTTTGCCAAAGAGTGCGCAAACCTTAGAACATGCTGGAGATATCGCGATCTACGAATTGAGAAGAGTGCGTAACTTACTGAAAAAAAAGGAACGCTTTTGCTGAGATGGACGCAAGAGTGAAGGGAACAGGCAGCGTGGCAATGACGGCAGGAATGCGAGGGTTCTTTCGGCAACCGGGTGATGAAGGCAGCGCAGTGCGGGGTGAGGATCGATGCGGAGTTGAGGGTGGGTGCTGCGGGAAACATGGTGGACGTTAGCAGATGCTATAGTATTTGTCAATGGTACTTATAGTACCCAAGCGAACACCTTGGTGATATTCCGGTGTGGTGGTTGACGTTGGCCCGATTGCCCGAGGGTTTAGAGGATTCTGACGAGCCCCGCAAAAGTGTTGTCGCTTACTGGCTCGCCAAAACATCCAACGGGGCTACAACGGATAGAAAAATGTTGCGGGGGAGGGCCTGGCGGAAATAGGATATGGCGCGTTCGATGTGTTTTCGGCAAAGTTCTGAGGCCATGGAGGTTCCTTGAATTTTAGTTACCGACGCAGGTGGGTGTTGCTGCTCGCCGGGGTGCTGTTGTGCGGAGCGACCAAGGCGCTGGCACAAAGCGAGACGACGCCCGGTGCCAGCACGCCCGGCGAAGCGATACCGGGAACTGGGGGTGTGAACTCGTTCGCGGCGAGCGCACCGGCAAAGCTGGTTCCGGGAGTGCTGCCGCTTTCGTTGCAGGAGGCGATCGATCGCGGCCTGAAGCAAAACCTCGGAGCGTTGCTTTCGAATGCAGATATCCGTTCGGCGCGGGGACAGCGCTGGGAGCAATTAAGCGCGCTCTTGCCGCACGTGACGGCGGCGCCCTACGTCGCGGAGTCGAAGATCAATCTGGACGAGGGAGGTTTTGCGGGTCTCGCCAGCATGTTCCACCTCTCGCCATCGATTGGCCCTTTTTCTTACTTTGACGTGCGCGCCACGGTGACGCAGACGCTGTTTGATTGGAAATCCATCAACGCCACGCGCGCGGCCAGTCAGAGCTTGAAATCCGCCGAGTATAGCTACAAGGATGCGCGAGATCTGGTGGTGCTGGCCGTGGGCTACACCTACTTGCAGGCCATCGCCGATGTGGCGCGCATCGAGACGGCGGAAGCGCAGGTCCAAACGGCGCAGGCTCTTTACGACCAAGCCAACGATCAGGTGACCGCCGGCACATCGCCGGAGATCGACGGGTTGCGGGCCAAGGTGGAGCTGCAGACGCGACAGCAGCAGTTGATTCAAGCGAAAAACAACTATGCCATTCAGAAGCTGACGGTCGCGCGGGTGATCGGGCTGGCGCCTGGCCAGGAATTTGAATTTACGGACAAGTCGCCTTACCAGCCGTTTGAGGGCATCACCGTTGAGGAAGCGCTGAGTCGCGCGTACGCTTCGCGGTCCGATTACCAGGCGGCTGCCAGCGACGTGCGCGCCGCGGAATTTTCGCGCAAGGCCGCCGCGGCCGGCTACCTTCCTTCGCTTTCTTTCGACGCGGACTATGGGGTGGGAGGCCCGCACCCGTCCTCGGCCACGCAAGTCGGTGACGTGCGCGGGACGCTCTCGATTCCGATTTTTCAAGGAGGCAGCGTTCATGGCGACATTTTACAGGCCGACGCCAAGCTGCAGCAGAGCCGCGAGCGCCTGGACAATTTGCGCGGGCAGATCGACGCCGACATTCGCACGGCGCTGCTGAACCTGGAGTCGTCGGCGGAGCAGGTGAAGGTGGCCCGCAGCAATATCGATTTGGCGGAGGAGACGCTGGCGCAGTCGCGCGATCGCTTCATTGCAGGCGTGACCGATACCGTGGAAGTGGTGCAATCGCAGGAATCGGTGGCCAGCGCGCACGAGCAGTACATCTCGAGTCTCTATAGCTTCAATTTTGCAAAGATTTCTCTGGCGCGAGCACTGGGCATGGCGGAAAAGGGCGTCAAAGAATATTTCAAGGAAAAATGAACATGGCGGAAGAAACTCCATCCCGTTCGGCGCCAGGCGGAGGCGCCGCAGCTCCAGTTGATGAGTCGCCGTTGTCGGGCGCGAGACCTGCGCCGCCGGCGTACCGGCGCTCGAAGAGCCGCAGAAACATCTTGATTGTTGTCGCGGTCGTCGTGGTGGTGGTCGCGGGCGTGTTTTTGTGGCGCTACCTCAGCAGTTATGAATCCACTGACGATGCCCAGGCGGATGTGCACCTGTATCCCGTCAGCGCGCGCATTTCCGGCTATGTCGTCAAGGTGAACGTAGACGACAACCAGTGGGTAAAGCAAGGCACCGTGCTGGTGGAGATCGATCCGAAAGACTATGAAGTGGCGGTGGCGCAGGCGCAAGCCAATCTGGAGAATGCCGAAGCCACGGCGCAATCGCTGAGCATCACGGTGCCGATTACCTCGGTAAATAGTTCCAGCCAGCTGAGCTTCACCGCATCGGACGTCAACAATGCCGACGCCGGGATTATCGCCGCACAGAAGCAGTTGGCTGCCGCGCATTCGCAATTGGAGGAGGTTCAAGCGAACGATGTGCGGGTGCAAGACGACCTCCATCGCTACAAGCTATTGGTAGACAAGCGCGAGGTCTCGCAGCAGGTTTACGATCAGGCGCTGGCCGCGGCGAAATCCAGCACCGCGGCGGTAGCGGCCGCGGTGGCGAATGAGTCCGCCGCGCAACAGTTTGTTCAGCAGGCGCAGAGCAAGCTGGGGCAAGCGCAAGCCAACCACAAATACGCGGAGACCGGGCCGGAGCAGGTGTCCTCGACCAAGGCTCGTGTGCGTGCGGCCATCGCCGATGTGGAAGAAAAACGCGCGCTGCTCGAGCAGGCCCAGCTGAATCTGCAATACACAAAAATCGTTGCGCCGGTCACCGGTGAAGTGAATAAGACGGTGGTGGTCGGGCTCAACGTGCAACCCGGACAGCAGTTGCTGACCGTGGTGCCGCTGGGTGAGGTGTGGGTGACCGCCAACTTCAAAGAGACGCAGCTCAAGCGCATGCGCGTCGGGCAAAGAGCGGAAATCAAAGTGGATTCCACCGGGCGAACTTTGAAAGGGCATGTGGACAGCATTGGTGGCGCGACGGGTCCGCTCTTCAGTTTGCTTCCGCCGGAGAACGCCACCGGCAATTACGTAAAAATTGTGCAAAGAATCCCGGTGAAGATCGTTCTTGAACCGGGCGAGAACCGGGATCGCCAGTTGCGGCCGGGAATGAACGTGATTCCGGATGTCTATCTCCAATGAGCTCCGCCACACTCCCGCTGGATCAGGACGTCTGGCGGCCGAAATACAATCCCTGGCTGATTGCCGTGGTTGTGGCGATGGCGGCGTTCATGGAGGTGCTGGACACCAGCATCGCGAACGTGGCCCTGCCGTATATGGCCGGCAGTTTGGGCGCCAGCAACGACCAAAGCACCTGGGTGCTGACCTCTTATTTGGTCTCCAATGCCATCATTTTGCCCATCAGTGGCTGGCTAGCCGGCGCCTTGGGCCGCAAACGTTTTTTCATGGGCTGCTTAATCGTATTTACCGTGAGCTCTTTGCTTTGTGGCTTGGCACCAAGCCTGGGGGCGCTGCTTTTTTTTCGGGTATTGCAAGGAGCGGGCGGCGGCGGACTACAGCCCATGGCGCAGGCCATCCTCGCGGACACTTTTCCGCCACAGCAGCGTGGCCTGGCGTTTGCACTGTATGGCATCACGGCCATCATGGCGCCGACGATTGGGCCAACCCTGGGAGGGTGGATCACCTTCAACTATTCCTGGCGCTGGATTTTCTTCATTAATATTCCGGTCGGTCTGGCCACCTGGCTTCTGGTGCGGCGCTTTGTTGAAGATCCGCCCTATTTGAGCAAGCTCAAGAGCGCGGGGGTCAAGCTGGACTACATCGGCATTGCTCTGCTCACGCTGGGTATTGGAGCGTTGCAAATTTTGCTGGACAAAGGCCAGGAAGACGATTGGTTCGGGTCCCGCTTCATCACCACGCTGGTGATCGTCGCGACGGTCTGCCTGATCTCGCTGGTGGTCTGGGAATGGTTTCAAAAGGCGCCGATCATCGACGTGCACATGTTCAGCAGTTTTAACTTCGCCAGCGCCAACTTGATGATGTTCATGCTGGGAGTCATGTTATTCAGCAGCTTGGTACTGATGCCGCAATTTCTCCAGACGCTTTTGGGTTACACCTCGGAGCTGGCGGGGTTTGCACTCTCGGCGGGAGGACTGGTGTTGCTGATCGAGATGCCCATCATGGGCAAGCTCACCACCAAGTTCCAGGCGCGATATTTGATCGCCTTCGGCTGGTTTGCGCTGTCCGTGGCCATGTACTATTCCACAAAGCGTATCGATTTGCTGATCAGCTTCAACGCCGCTACGCTGTTGCGCATCGCCCAGGTGATCGGTTTGGGTTTTCTGTTCGTGCCCATTACCTTGGCGGCGTACGTGGGAATTCCGGCGAACAAAAACAATGCGGTCGCCGGAATCGTGAATTTCATGCGCAATATGGGAAGCAGTGTGGGAACCTCCATGGTAACGACGCTGATCGCGCGGCGCTCGCAATTGCATCAGGCCAGGTTGGTGGAGTACACGAGGCCCGGCAATCCCAATTTTCAAAATTCGGTGAACGGCCTGGTCACGCGTCTTGCGCACTCGGGAGTGAGCGTGCCGGATGCGCACATTCATGCGTACGCCAGAATTTACCAGGAGGTGCAGGCGCAGGCAGGCAGCCTGGCGTACATTGACACTTTCATGGTTCTGGCGGTGGGGTCTGCGATTATGTTTTTCCTGGCCTTTGCCTTGCGCAAGAATGATCCGGGCGGCGGCCAGGTAGTTCTGGAGTGAAGCAAGCGGCCGTTGGCTGCGTGCCACGGCGAGTGGTTGAAGGAAAAGCAATGATGTGCGATAAGATGGCCCGCAGAGCCAGCGGGCGTTAGGAACGGTCCATGATCAAAATTCTCACGGTGGAACGCGAGTACGGAAGCGGCGGCGGCGAAATCGCGCAACTGCTGGCCAACCAATTGGGCTGGAAACTCTGGGACCAATTGCTGACCGAAGAGATCGCCAGGCTGGCCGAATGTCCCAAGGCCGTGGTGGAATGCCGCGAGGAGCGCACCGATCCACTGTACTACCGCCTGTTCAAGTCCTTCTTGCGCGGGAGTTATGAGGGCAGCCTGAACGCGCACAAGCTCAAGCTGGTGGATAGCGAGTGCATTCTGAAGTTCACGGAACAGGTGGTTCAGACCGCCGCCAAAACAGGAAACTCCGTCATCGTCGGCAGAGGCTCGCAGCATTTTCTGAGGAACCGCTCAGACACGCTGCGAGTGTTTCTTTATGCTCCGACGGAAGAAAAAGTGCGGCGCCTGCTGGCTCGCGGCAAGAGTGAACACGAAGCCCGAGACTTGGTGGACACCATTGACCGTGAGCGCGTCGATTTCATCCAGAAATATTTTCACGTCGAATGGCCGGACCGCGTGGTGTACCACACGATGATCAACACGGCCATCGGCGATCAGGCGGTGGTGCGCACCATCCTGGACCTGATGAAAACGCTCGATGTGAGGAATTGACCTCGCGCCGATGAGTGCGCGCCGTAAGCCGCCACTCAATCCAGAGGGCTAGGGCTCTGCGCCAGATGCAAACTGGCGCCATGCGGGATCGACGCTTTCCTGGCCCCGATTTTCTTTCCCAGCCGGATCATGGGAGCTTCGATCGTGTGGTAGAGCAGGACCGGTACGGCGGTCAGGATCACCATAAAAATGGCAACTTGCAGTGGCCGAGGCAGATAGCCCCAGCGGTCGAAGGCCAGGTAGATGGCGGTGAAATGCGTTAAGTAGATGCCGTAGGAATATTTCGCGATGGAGTGGCAGGCGCGGGTTATGGCGGGAAGTTGCAGCTCCGCGAAACGGGGAATACCCAGGCCCAGAGCGAGGCAGAGGATGTAGTCGTTGTACGAGGTATAAGGCGCCATGGTGTAGAGACTGCAGATCGCGATCAGGAAGATGAACCAGCTGTACGCCGGCAGTTTCCGCGGATGGCCCTTCATCAGTTGGTAGGCCAGGATGCCGGGAAGAAAGCATGGCGCCCAAAACGCGAGGTTGCCGGTGGTCGAATAGTGCTGAATGGGCAGGCAAAGGGCCAGAACGAAGAAGTACACCGCGAAAGCGCGATTCCTGGTACAGGCGATGCTGAAGAGCAAGGGGAGGAAGAGATACATCTGCATTTCGTAGGACAGCGTCCACGTGGGCCCCAGCAAAGCGATGCGATACGAAAAGTTTTGCGTTAAGGAAAGGTTGGCGATGATGTCGCCGAAATCCGGTTTGTAACCTTGGAAATAGTGGGGGCCGATGGTGGTCTGCGGCAGGTGGAACAAAATGACCACCCCGATGGCGAACATGGCCAGGGGGTAAACGCGGAAAATCCTGCGAACCAGGAAGGAAGCAGCGCCGGGTTCGCGCTCCAGCGAGCCCATCAAGACCAATGCGGTGTGCACGAAAAAAAGCAGCACGCCCAGACGGCCGAGCGTGACGAAGCGCATGTGAAAGTACGGGCCGAGCTTGTCAAAAAACGCGAGTAGATGACCCACCGTGACCAGCAGGACGGCGAAAGCCCGCAGCAGATCGAGGTTTTTGTTCATTCATGCCATCATGCGCAGCGCGTTCCGCCAGTTCAATAGTACGCTTTCGTATGCGTTAACCGGCCTTCTGGAGGAAGCCTTGGTCACAGGAGTGGTCTACACGTGAAGGATTACCTTGCCGAATTGGGCGCCGGACTCGAGATAGGCATGGGCCGCGGCGGCTTCCGCTAACGGAAAGACCTTATCGATTACCGGGTGCAGGCGCCCAGTGGCCATCAGGCGCATCACGGAGTGCAATTCAGACTTGGTGCCCATGTAGGAGCCCATGAGCGAGAGCTGTTTCGCAAAGAGCACGCGGAGATCGAGCTTGGCGTCGTATCCGGTGGTTGCGCCGCAGGTGACCAGCCGTCCGGCGTAGGCCAGGCTGGCCAGACTATCGTCCCAGGTGGCTGTCCCCACATGCTCGAAGACCACGTCTACCCCGCGTTTGTTGGTGATCCGGCGGACTTCTTCGCGGATCTTTTGCGTTTTGTGGTTGATGACGTAATCGGCGCCGAGTTCTGTGGCTTTGTCTAACTTTTCCTGGGAGCTGGCGGTGGCGATCACGCGCGCGCCGAAAAATTTGGCGATCTGGATGGCTGCGCTGCCCACGCCGCTGCCTGCGCCGAGAACCAAAACATCTTCGCCGGGCTGCAGTTCCGCGCGGGAAAGCAGCATGTGCCACGCGGTTTGAAACACCAGCGGGATGGAAGCGGCTTCCTCGAAGCTGAGATTTTCGGGGTAGGGAATGCAGTTTACTTCCGGAACTTTCACGAATTCCGCACAGCCGCCATCGATGAGGTAGCCAAGATTGGTGAAGCTGCGGCAGCGATTGTCGTGGCCCGCAATGCACGCGGCGCACTTCCCGCAGGTGACGCCGGGAGCGAGAACCACTTTCTGGCCGGGACGAACGGTGGTCACGTCGGCGCCGATTTCGGCGACTTCTCCGGCGACGTCGCTGCCGGGAATGTGCGGCAACGGAATGGGCACGCCGGGGAGTCCGCGGCGAACCCAGAGATCGAGATGATTTAGCGCGCAGGCTCTGACGCGCACGAGAACTTCGTTCGCGCGGATGGTCGGCGTGGGGACGTCCGTGTATTGCAAAACTTCCGGACCGCCGTGTTGCTGGAATACGATGGCTTTCACCTGGCCTCCAAAAATTGCGATAACAATCGGATCACCAGTGTAAGCACACCGCGTCGTGTTACGCGAGTTTAGTTTGATATGCTGCGAAACGTGATGAGGCGAAGGCTCGACGAGGAGCTGCGCATTGTGTCGCTGGCTCCGAGTGCTACGGCAATTTTGTGCGCGGTGGGCGCGCGGTCGGCGCTCGTTGGCGTGACCAAGTGGTGCGCCGATGTGGCGGACGTTGGCGGATTGCCGCGCGTGGGGGATTGCTGGCACATGGGCTCGGTGCAGGAGATTTTGCAGCTGCGGCCGACGCTGGTGATTGGATCGGTGCCGTTCAAGGCGGAGACCGTGGCGAAGCTGCTCGAAGCGCCGGTGAACTTTTTGGCGAAGAATCCACGTACGCTGGCGGATGTGGAGCGGGATGTGCGAATGCTGGCGCGCATTGTGGGGCGCTCTGCGGCGGGCGAACGAGTGGTTGGGCGGATGCGACGAGAGTTTGCTGCGATTGCGGCGCGGGCGAAAAAGAAACCGCGAGGGCGCGTGCGCGTTTATTGCGAAGCGTGGCCGAATCCAAGGATCAGTTCGCCGCCGTGGGTAGCGGAGCTCGTGGAGTTGTGTGGAGGAGAAATGGTGGTGCCGAGCGGGGCGCGCGTAAGCGATGAAGAAGTCGCCGCGGCTGCGCCAGAGGTTATTGTCCTGGCTTGGACCGCCACCGGCGCGAAGGCCCGGCCGAAACAGGCGTATAGCGTGGCGGCGTGGCGCGACGTTCCGGCAATTCAGGCGCGGCGCGTGTTTGTGGTGCGCGACGAATTGTTGAATACTCCGGGACCTCCGCTGGTGCAGGGGGCGCGGCAGTTGTGGCGCATCTTACGCGGCGTCCGCTCCCAGCCGGCGGACGCACGGCGGTGAGGTAAATTGCGTGGGAGCGCGCCCGCGATGAAAGTGGTGGTGGCGGCGGTCATCGAGCGAGCGGATCGGCGGTTGTTAATTGGCCAGCGCCGGAGTGCGGATACGTCGCCGCTAAAGTGGGAATTTCCTGGGGGCAAAGTGGAAGAAGGCGAGGCGCCGGAAGCGGCGTTGGCGCGCGAGTTGCATGAAGAACTTGGCGCGACGCTGCGGAAGAGCACGGAAATTGCCTGCGTTCGGCACGTCTACGCCGCAACCACCAGCGAGCTGGAAATAAGATTTTTTGCCGCCGCGATCGCCGAGGGCGAACTCGTCGGCAAAACATTTGAACAAATTGCCTGGGTGCTTCCGCGAGAGCTGAGCCAGTACGACTTTTTGCCGGCGAATCGACAGCTGATCGCGGAATTGGCTACCGGGCGAATTAAACCTGCCGAACTATTGGAGCGCAGCGACGCCGAGCAGCAAAGAAAACTCTAAATACTCCTATAAATATTCCTATAAGTATTCAAAGGCGCGCCAAATGGCCATGGCGACAGTGATCCATGCGATTGTGCCCAGGGTAAGCGCGAGCCAGGTCGCGTGTTCCGGCAGAAACTTCCACAGGATGCATGCAAACACCAGCAGGCCGATGCTTCCCATCGCGGCGCCCTCGGCATCGAGCGCGGCCGCGTCGCGTCCCCGATAACCGGGATTCACGCCCGCGCGGTCCTTTTTTTCTTTCTCGTGTTTTTTAATCAGCGTGGCGCCCGCGGGAAAAATCGCGGGGAAGGCTAGAAACAAGCCGCCCATCAAGGGACCAAATTTTCTGGCAATCATTCCCGCGAGGACGGTGACCGCGCCCCCAGCGACGAAGCGCAGCAGGGATTGAAATATGGCAACCTGTTTTGATTTTTGCGTACGCTGTCAGAGCCTCACTGGTTCAATAGCGAAGATTTGATCCGACTCAGGATGCGCCAGCCGCCTTACTTCTTCTCTCGTCGAGCGCCGGCATAAGAAGTTTCAGAAGCGCTTCGTCCGAGAAAGGGTTCTGACCTGAGATCAACTCGCGATCTTGAAGGACGTAGCTCTTCCACGGAGCGAGCACACTTACGTCACCGCCCGCCGTACGCAAGGCGAAGTCCGGATAGAAGAGAACCTTACCACCAATCTCAAGCGGCTCCCGCTGCTGCTCTTCCGCCGTCGAAAAGATGGTCATCTTATATCCAGAATAAATCCATCCTTGAGCCTTTGCTCGCGCTCCAGCGGCATCGCCCGCCGCCAGCGCTCCGACCACCTCCGTCGAATTCGGAAGAGCCGAGAGAAGTGAAATCGGGCCATGGCAGAGCACCGCCGTAGGCTTGGATGTTTTATGAAAGTGTCTCATCACCGTGCCGGCGTCGGGATCATCGAGAAGATCAATCATCGGACCATGGCCGCCAGGGACGAAAACAGCGTCATATTGATCCAGGCCCGATGCGATGACCTCGGAGATGCGAGTTGGAGTTTTGAGCCCAGTCAGGGTGTCGCGGAATTTTAGATAGTCCTGAAGCTTGGCCTCGTCCCCGCCGAAGAAATCGGCGACAGCTGAATGGACATCCATTTGCGGCGTGTTGCCTTTGGGGTTGGAAAAAGTGATTTCGTAGCCTTCCTTCATCAAGGCCCGAACCGGAACCGTCAGTTCGTTGAGATAGTAGCCGGCGCCGGCATAAACCTTGCCATCTTTCAATGGCAAGCCGTGACCGCTCGAGACCAGCACCAAGACTTTTCCTTTTGTTGTCATTTTGTTCTCCTTTCTGAAATCGAATCTGTTTCTCGAAATCTTAGCTTGCACAGAGCAACCCAATTTGCGAGAACCTCGGCCTCAGCGACCTGATCATTGAATCGACCAGCGCCGCGTCGTGCTCGCCGAAGATTAAAGTCGATTTGATCGAGCCCAAGCCGAGCGCCTGGCCAAAGGGCTTTGGCAGCTCGCCCCGACCATAGCCTTTCCCGATGCGGTAAAAACGTTCACGCTAAGCGCGTTCGACGCGACAGGCGCGGTCACGCGCGTGCTCTCTTTTCCGCCCATTTCTTTTCGTCCGTTTGTGCCGTCGAGGCCGGGAAAGCCACTCAGCGGACATCCGCATCCCATCCGGGCCGGGCGTTAACCGTACTTGAGCGTGGTGCTTTGTCCGATCTCGATAATATAACCGTCAGGATCGCGGATGTAGCAGCGAATCTCGCCGTACTTGGGGATTGGTTCCGTGAGGAACTCTGCTCCTCGACTTTTCCATAATTCATAGCACGCTTGAATATCCGCGACGCGGAAATTCATAAAGCTGTTGATGTGATTCGGGTCCGGGACGCTGAGCGTTACCGTCGGCTTGTCCGGGGTCGGCCCGCCCCCGACGTTCAGAATCATCCAGATATTCGCAAGCTGCAGGTACGGAGGCGCGTTGCCATCACCCATGGTCAGAATGCGAGCGCCGAAGACCTTTTCGTAGAAGCGAGCTGATCGCTCGACGTCGGCGACGGTGAGAAAATACGCGATGCTGATCCCTTCCTTCGGCGGCATCTCGTAGCTCTTCTGTTCGACTTGTACCGCGGTCATGGATGGCTCCTTTCGATGCCATGCTCGTTGCAATCGTTTTTTACTACGCCGTCGTCCCGGAGCACAAGCTCTTCCTGTTCATCCAGGATCTGCTGGGCAACGCCGTTCCTCGCCCACGCGACACCGTAGCGTTCGAGGTCCATCTTTGCTTGCGCGAGCACATGGTCGTCTCTCTCCAGGGCTCCTTGCGCTTGTAAGAGCGTGGCGCGGTATGGACGGGGATCGATATCGATCAGCGGATCGCCCTTCTCTTCATTTGCGCCCCCACAACGGCCGTTTACGAGATAACGGGGTTCAGTTTTTCTGCGTTGATGCCCAGGTCTGTGATGGCCTTGTTTATCACGTCGCGCTCGATTTGGCCCTCTTGGAAAAGTTCGTGAAGGGTGGCTAGGGTTATGAATCGGGCGTCCACTTCGAAGAAGTCGCGCAGCGCGGTGCGTCCTTCACTGCGGCCGAAACCGTCGGTGCCCAGGGTGCAGAGCCGCCGGGGCATCCATTGCCCAACCATGGCGGGCAGTGATTTCAGATAATCGCTTGCGGCGACCAGAACGCCGGGGCTGTCCGCTAATTGCGCCGCAAGGTACGGAATCCGCGGCTTTTCGCCGGGGTGCAAGCGGTTCCAGCGCTCGCATTCGTTGCCATCCGCATAAAGTTCCTTGTAGCTGGTGACGCTCCACACGTCGGCGGCGACTCCGTATTTCGTTTCCAAAATCTCCTGCGCGCGCAAGACTTCGTTGAGAATCGCTCCGCTGCCAAAGAGCTGGGCGCGCAATTTGGACTTTTTATTTTCCGTGGCGCGGTAGCGGTACATGCCGCGCAGTATGCCGTCCTTCACTTTGTCCGCCGGCGCCGGCATCGCGGGCATGGCATACGGCTCGTTCATCACCGTGATGTAGTAGAAAAGATTTTCTCCGTCTTTGTACATGCGGCGGATGCCGTCTTGAAGGATTACGGCGATTTCGTAGGCAAAGGCCGGATCATAGGCGCGCAGATTCGGCACCGGCAGCGCCAGAATATGGCTGTTTCCATCCTGGTGTTGCAACCCTTCGCCGGAAAGCGTGGTTCGGCCGGAAGTCCCGCCCAGCAGGAATCCGCGCACGCGCATGTCTGCGGCGGCCCAGATGAAATCGGCGATCCGCTGGAATCCGAACATGGAATAGTAAATAAAAAATGGGATGGTGTTGATGCCGTGCGTGGCGTACGCCGAGCCGGCGGCAATGAAGCTGGCCATCGATCCCGCTTCCGTGATGCCTTCTTCGAGAATCTGCCCGTCCTGCGCTTCCTTGTAAAACAGCAGCGTGCTGGCGTCCACGGGTTCGTATTTCTGCCCCACGCTCGAATAAATGCCCACCGTCCGGAACAGCGACTCCATGCCAAAGGTCCGCGCTTCATCCGGGACGATCGGCACGATCAGCTTGCCGATTTCCGGGTCGCGCAGCATTTTGCGCAGCATGCCCACGAACGCCATGGTGGTGGAAACTTCCCGCCCTTCGCTGCCTTCAAAAAACTCCTTAAAAAGTTCATCGTGATCGGCAGCGATGGGTTTGGAACGCACCGCGCGACGCGGCGTGTAGCCCCCCAGCGACTCGCGGCGCGCCCGCAGGTACTGCAGCTCCACGCTGTCCTCTGGCGGCCGGTAGAACGGCACCTCGATGCAGTCGTTGTCGTTCAGCGGCACGCCAAACCGCGAGCGGAATTCCCGCAACTCTTCTTCATTGAGCTTCTTCTGCTGATGTGTGACGTTTTTGCCTTCGCCCGCTTCCCCCAGCCCATAGCCTTTGATGGTGCGCGCAAGAATGACCGTCGGGGCGCCCCGGTGTTCGACCGCGGCTTTGTAGGCCGCATAGACTTTGCGCGGATCGTGGCCGCCCAGGCGCAAGCGCCGCAACGCTTCGTCGGGAAGCGGTTCGACCAGCGCCAGCAGCCGTGGATCGGTGCCGAAAAACTGTTCGCGTACGTAAGCGCCGCTGGAGACCACCAACTTTTGATATTCTCCGTCGACCATTTCTCCCATGCGCTTGACCAGCAATCCTTCGGTGTCGCGTTCGAGGATGGGATCCCACTCGCTGCCCCACAACACCTTGATCACGTTCCAGCGCGCTCCGCGGAACGCCGATTCCAGTTCCTGAATGATTTGACCGTTGCCGCGCACCGGCCCGTCCAGCCTTTGCAGATTGCAATTAATGACAAAGATCAGGTTGTCGAGTTTCTCGCGCGACGCCAGGGTGATGGCGCCCAGCGATTCCGGCTCGTCCGTCTCTCCGTCGCCCAGGAAAGCCCACACCTTCGCATCCGTGACGGGTTTCAATCCCCGGTTTTCCAGGTAGCGATTGAAGCGCGCCTGATAAATCGCCATCAGCGGGCTCAGCCCCATCGACACCGTGGGGTATTCCCAAAAATCCGGCATCAGCCACGGATGCGGATAAGAGCTTAGCCCGCCGCCCTGTTTTAGCTCGCGGCGAAAATTTTCCAGTTGTTGCGCGCTCAGGCGTCCCTCGATGAACGCCCGCGCGTAAATGCCGGGCGAGGCGTGACCCTGAAAATAAATGGTGTCGCCTTCAAACTGCGGCGTGCGCGCGCGGAAAAAATGGTTGAAGCCCACTTCGTACAGCGTGGCGGCGGAAGCGTACGTTGAAATATGTCCGCCGATGTTGTGCTCCACGCGATTGGCGCGCACCACCATGGCCAGCGCGTTCCAGCGAATCAGGCTCTTGATGCGCCGCTCGAGCTCCTGGTCCCCGGGGAACAACGGCTCCAGCCGCGCCGGTATGGTGTTGGCGTAAGGGGTATTCGCGGTGAAGGGCAGGTCGATGCCCGCCACGCTGGCGTGCGCCCGCAAGCGCTCAAGGATTTCCGCCGCCACTTCCGGCCCGCTGGATTCCAGCACCGCGTCCAGCGACTCCAGCCACTCCTGAATCTCCACGTCTTCAATGTTGCGCTGCGACTGTATATACGCTTCGTTGTCCATGAGACTGCCGGGCCTCTTCGATGGCTAAACGCTGGCGATTCGCCGGCGTCGCGAAACCTTATGAGCGCGATAAGCAGAATAGAATACACCGCCGCGCGCGTCTCTGCATTAGAGATGTACGCCCCACGCGATAGGTATGGCGCCGAAATTTGTTTCTACTGCGGGCATGTGCGAAACTACTTGTGGCGAAGCCACATGAGCACATCCCTAGGCAAACACGTCACCCTCACCAAGCCCGACGACTTCGGCAGCTTGCTCGAAGACGAAGGCATCATCTTCACCACGCTCGACAAAGCCGTGAACTGGGCGCGTCGCAGTTCCATCTGGCCTCTGGGCTTCGGCTTGGCCTGCTGCGCCATTGAGATGATGTCCATGGCCGCCGCCCGTTTTGACGTGGCGCGTTTCGGCGCGGAAGTTTTTCGTCCCTCTCCTCGCCAGGCCGATCTGATGATCGTCGCCGGCCGCCTTTCGCAGAAAATGGCTCCCATCGTCCGCCAGCTTTACGATCAAATGCCCGAGCCCAAGTGGGTCATCTCCATGGGCGCCTGCGCCACTTCCGGCGGCGTCTTCAATAATTACGCCATCGTGCAGGGCTGTAACCAAGTCATCCCCGTGGACGTGTACGTCCCCGGCTGCCCCCCGCGCCCCGAAGCCTTGCTCTACTCGATTCTGCAATTACAAAAGAAAATCGATAACGAAAAGGGCTCCTTCAAGCGCGCCTTAAATCTCGACTAAGCTATTTCCACTCCGCGGTTCTGCCGCTCGGCACTTGATATCCTCCCGACAGAATCTTTCGCGCACCGTGCCGCCCTATGGCCGTAGCACAGGCATTCCTGCCTGTGCCGACCCATGCTGTAGCACAGGCATTCCTGCATGTGCCCCGACCCATGGTGTAGCACAGGCATTCCTGCCTGTGCCCCGACCTATGCCATAGAACCCATCCTGCCTGTCATTTCGCGTGGCCTTCAGCCTTGGCTGCGTCTGTCTTGCCGTCACCTTTGCCTTTGCCGTCTTCTTTGTCCCCGTCCTTCCCTTGCTCTTTGCTGACCATCGCCTCCAGCATCGCGGTGTAGTACGGCACAATGAATTTCGCGATCTCCTTGGGATCCGCATTTCCAATTTTCGCGTGGCTCATCATCAAATGTTCCATCGACGTATCCGTCGTAAATAGCGTCTGCACCAGAATTGCCGCTGCCGCCTCTTTGGACATTTCGTCTCCTCCGTTTGGTATACGCACCTTACATGGATGCCCTGCGCCAGACATTCGTTTCGACCCGCTTCGGCACTCCTCCGGGTTCCTTGCGCAGAAAAGCTCCGCCCAAAAGCCGGCCGTAGAGCGGTGAAAAATTCCTCCACGAGCGGTTAAAGTTTCACCGCTGGATGGAATCTCCCACCTGCCCAGTGGCCAGTATCTCCCAGCATGACGCTAACGCAGTTCTGTTCCGCAACGCCGGCAAGCTTCCGCCCTCATTTTTTTGACCGCACACCGCTGCTTGTCCTAAAGTAACGCAATGCCGGGACAATCCATGCCGCGCCGCATCGAAAGCTTGCGCACACTCCAGCGAACTCACTGCGTCTCTCTAATTTTACTCTGCTGCGTTTCCGTCCTGGCGCCCGCGCGTGCACAAGCCCCCGCCTCACCATCCACCACCCCGCCAGGTTACCACCTCGTCTGGAGCGACGAATTCAACTCCCCGGACGGCTCCCTCCCCGATCCCGCCAAATGGACCTACGATCTCGGTGGCGAAGGCTGGGGCAATGAAGAACTCGAGTTCTACACCAATCATCCGCAAAACGCTCACGTCGCGTCCGGCAATCTCGTAATCACCGCGCAAAAAGAAGTCACCCCGCGCCCCAGCGGGCCGCCTCGCCAGTACACTTCCGCCCGCATCAAGACGCAAAATCTTTTCAGCCAGGTCTACGGCCGTTTTGAGGCCCGCATAAAAATCCCGCAGGGGCAGGGCATGTGGCCCGCTTTTTGGATGCTCGGCGACGACATCTCCACCGTAGGCTGGCCACGCTGCGGCGAAATAGACATCATGGAGAACATTGGCAAAGAGCCTGCCGCTGTCCACGGCTCGCTCCACGGCCCTCCCGATCCCGCCTCCGGCAAGCACACCGCCGACCTCACCAGCACATTTTCCTTGCCCGGCAATCCCCATCTTTATGACGACTTCCACATCTATGCCGTCGAATGGGATCCCTCCGCCATTCGCTTCTTCATTGACCAAACCAATTACGTCACCTTCACCCGCGCACAATGGCCGCGCAATGCTCCGTGGCCCTTCGACCACCAATTCTTTCTCATCCTCAACCTCGCCGTTGGCGGCACTTGGCCCGGCAACCCGGACCCTTCCACCGTCTTCCCGCAACAAATGCTGATCGATTACGTCCGCGTTTACTCCCGCACGCCCAACGCGAATCCATAGTTCACGGGAGCTCTCCACCATTCTGCTACTGTCCGTTGGACTTGCCGCTTTGGCTCTGGCCGCCAAAAACTCGCTTGTTGACGCCCGTGGAACGCTTATAGCTTTCTTCACCGCACGATTTCTCTTGCCGCTCCGAGGCCGCCCGTTCTACTCTGCCTCCGCGCATCTCCCGCAATACCGCTAGCGTGACCTAGTTCAGGAAGGCTGCCATGTCCACCGCTCCCGATGCCGAGCGCCAACTTCTGCGCCATACCCTCGCCACGGTCGCCTATCGTGGAGCGAAGGCCATCCGCGATGCGCCTCCGGCGTTTGCCACCTTCGAGCTCCCCAACTACCCGCGAACGCCCGGCAAAATCCTGGCGCACATCAACGACCTTTTTGCTTGGGCGCTCTCCATCTGTTGCGGCCAGCAGACCTGGCACGATTCTACCCCGCAAGACTGGCACGCCGAGGTCAACCGCTTCTTCAGCGGCATAAAATCTTTCGACGACTATCTCGCGTCATCGAACCCGCTGCACGAAACTCCCGCCAAGCTTTTCCAGGGCCCCATCGCCGACGCGCTCACGCACATCGGCCAGTTGGCCATGCTCCGCCGCCTCGCCAGCCACCCCGTCAAAGGCGAAAACTTCCACCAAGCCCAGATCGCCCCGGGCCAGGTAGGTCCCAACCAACCCGCGCCGCGCCGCGAATTCGATTGATCCAGAAGCGCGTGTGGGCTCGACCCCACTTCTCCGCGTCCTCCGTGTCTCTGCGTTTAACCATCTTTTGCTCCCCTCTGCCCGTTCTGATCCATCCCTTCCACGACCGGGTAGTGGGTCAGTTTCCGGTAACACGACACACCAGGAGTTAGTCGACCGCTGCAAGGCACGCAGAACTTTGGAAGTCTCTCTTCAACAAATCAAGGAGCTAAGACAAGGATTTGCGGTAGGTTTCTCAATCGAGCGATTGGTTGGCAATCAGCGAGTTGTGCATGCGTGCGTAAGCGGACGTCATTGCCAATGGTGCTATGAGGAACAGCATGCAGAATTCCACACACTGCACCGCGAGAGGAGGCGGCATTCCTCCGTTTCCCATTGGCGCTGGATGTAGGAAGCGTTGATGAAGCGCAATCAAACCTGCTGTCAGCAGGAAGATGCCGGCGTTCACGATGAGCACAGCAAGAACCATCAGGAGCCCACGACGAAGTTTGTTGTTCAAAGCTGAAGTTGCCAGAACGCAAATGGTCAGCGCGATGCACGCCACCAGGATGATCGGCCGCTCCCAGAAGTAAAGCCCCACAGTGATAGGAACCGACACGGCGAGTAAGAGCTGGGTCACCCGATCACGCGCACCGTAGCGGATCGCCGCATACACCAGGATGCACCAGAGACAATTGCTGGCGACGAAGAACACGCCCCACAGAGCCCTCCACGGCGAATCGGGAATCGTGAAGCGAATGTGCAGGTAAACCATCAAGAATGATCCGCCGAATGCCGCAAAATAGGCGCACAGGGCCACGGCAAACGCGAGCGGGCGGCGCCACGCGAGCGATACGATCACTCCAGCAAGTGAACGCCAGTACCACAAGCGTCCCTTTTGCGGTTCGAGTTCCAGCAAATCGCCCACGATTGAAGCGGCACGATTTTTGCTCGTGACCCGGGCAACGATCCATTCAGCAATCGAAGCGCTACGCATTGGCACCTCCGACTAAATCCAACCCTTCCAGCAGGCTCTGGTAGGCTCGCTGTGCACTGATTAGGGCAGCGCGGCCTGCCTTCGTTATCGCGAAGTACCGTTTCGCCCGCCCACCCCGCTGCGGCGTTGCGTCACCAAGCCATGAACGCAGTACTCCCTTCTCCTCCATGCGATCCAGTGTCGTATACAGCGCCCCAGGGGCAACTTCACGACCCGTACATTCCGCGATCTCGGATCGGATGGTCACGCCATAAGCGTTATCGCCCAAGCGCAGGAGCGCCAGCAAAACGACTTGTTCAAATTCGCCGAGAGAGGCCGGTCGCGTCATTACTGCTACAATGTAGTTTATCTCTGCCGAGAATGTCAATAAGATGAAAGAGCCCGCGAAGTCACTTGTACCAGGACTTGAGCGAATTGCCGGGGTGCTAGCAAGCGCTATGGCCGGTGAAGTCGACTGATCTCGCCACAGAAGCGCGTCTGGGCTCGACCCCGCTTCTCCGTGTCCTCCGTGCCTCTGCGTTTAACCATCTTTTGATCCCACTGCCGGTCCTGATCCATCCCTTCCACAACCGAATACCGCAAAAACAACTTTACAAATCCGGCATAATTGGCTACGCTGTGTCAACAAAGAGGGGGGAAGAAAGCAGCCGCCCGTGCCCCCATCTCTCGCCACCCGCATTCACAATCCCGAAAAAACACAACCTCTCCCATCAGCGTCCCGCACCCCTCTCCAGTATCAAGTTCATAACCCCCGCTCAAATCAATATGATTCTAAGGGCTTTATAACCCCTATAGAATCTATATGTTGCCAGAAATTCCCCCTCCAACCCCAATGCTGTCTATATGTTCCATCAAGGTGGCGGGGGCCCCGGCCCGCTGTTTTTCTCTCCACCCATTTTCCACCCCATACAACTGTCGCGCACCGCCCGGGTTATCAGTTCATGCGGTGGCGAACGCAGTTTTCACCTGCCGCACAACGGTTCGCGAGAGAAATCGCACTAGCAACGCTCGCCCGTTTCGCCTCAAAGGAGGCATTCTGCCATGCGCACCCCTTTAGCCATCGCGCTCGCTTTGACTCTGGCGCTCACGCCGCTGTTCACCAGCGCGAACGCGTCGGCTGCACCACAAGATCCAGGCAACTCGCAAGACGCTCCGCAATACCCGTCGCAGGACTATCCCCAGCAGCCTCAGGGAAATCCGCCGGCGGACAATTCACAGGTCCAAGGCAATCCGGCGCCGGACAATTCCCAGGCGCCGCAGAATAATGCCGGTTACCAGAGCTTCTCTCCGGACCAGCTCGATAATCTTCTGTCGCCCATCGCGCTCTACCCCGATCCCTTGCTCGCGCAGGTATTGGTGGCTTCGACTTTCCCCGACCAGATCGCAGCCGCCGCCAGCTATGGCCGCGCCAACGGCGCCAACGGGATCGATGAGCAGAACTGGGACGTCAGCGTGCGCGCCGTCGCCCATTACCCCACGGTCGTCGAAATGATGGCCGACAAAATTGACTGGACCACTTCGCTGGGTCAGGCTTATGTCAATCAATCCACGGATGTTTCCACCGCCGTGCAGCGCCTGCGCCACGAGGCTCGCAGGGCCGGCAACCTCCAGACCACTCAGCAGCAGGAGGTTCTGGAGAATGGCGATTACATCGCCATCAACCCGTATTCACCGCAATATATCTACGTGCCCACCTATGACCCGGCAGTCGTCTATTTCAGTCACCCGTATTGGGGACCGGCCATCTCCTTTGGCTTCGGCTTTCCCATCGGCGGGTGGCTCAACCTCGGCTTCCATTGGGGTTGGGGCGGCGGTTTCGGCGGCATCTTCTACACGGGCTGGAATCCGCTCGGTTGGGGACGCGGTTGCTGGAACTGCGGCTGGATCGGCCGTAGCCGCGGCTTCGTGAACTTCCACAACAACATGTACGTGAACAACCGCTTCAACAACATCAATATCAATCGCGGAGTCCTCAATCGCAGCGTCAACGTAAACAATCTAAATCGCTTCAATAGCATCCACAGAAACGTTGGTTTCAACAACGTGCAGGCCAACAACGCGCGCATGGAGCGCAACGCCGGGCGTAGCTTCGCTGGGGCCAACAACAACGGCTTCCATGGCGCCCAAAATAGCGGCACGCGCAGCTTTGCCGCGAACAACATGCGCAACGATCGTCCGCCGGCGAACAGCAACGTCAACCGCGGTTTCAACAACAACCGCGCGAATGATGTGCGCCCGCGTGAAAATAATGCCTTCAACAACCGTCCCAACAATGCGCAGCAAAACCGCGGCTTTCAGCAAGCCTCGCGACCCGCACCACAGGCCTCACGTCCTGCTGCACAAGCTCGGTCGTTCCAACAAAATTCCGTAGCCGGCGCGTTCAACCGTCCAGAAAACAAATCCAACGCCCGTCAATCCAGTCGACAGGTTAGCCGCCCGCAGGCGCAACACTCCGCTCCTCGGGTGCGGCAAGCCTCCTCGCATGGGGGTTCTCAAGGGGGTTCTCACGGTGGCGGGCACGCAGCGCATTCGTCTCACGGCGGCGGAGGAGGGCATAAACACAAATAAGTTCGCGATGAAATTGCGCGTGCCTGCTGACGGCATTTAGTTGTGTAGGCGCCGGTCTTTAGACTGGCTGGTGAGGCTGACCGGTGATCGGCAGATTTACAACGGAGGCTCGGCCGCCGCTGCAATCGAGAACGGTCCCCACCCCGGCGCTCTCTCTCCGCGCGTATCCCATGGCCAAGATGGCCGGCGGATAAAACGATTTCGCCGCGCGAGTCACGTAACCGGCTTCGGCGCCATCCAGCGTCAAGGGCGCACCGGCGGGTGGCACGCTTTGCGTGCCGCTCGCAAACAGCAAACCGATGCGCTGGCGATTCACCTGGCCGCGCGAGCGCACGCGCTCCACGATTTCCTGGCCGGTGTAGCAGCCTTTCGTGTAGCTGATGTGGCTGTTCTGTAGACCGGCTTCGTGGGGAATTTGTTTCTCGCCGAAGTCGTAGCCAAACCACGGCACGCCTTGCACCAGCCGCTGTGCACTCAGCGCGGTGTAGCCCATGGGACCTCCGCCGAATCGTTTGGCCGTGTCTTGCAGAATTTTCCAGAGAGCGGGCAAATCGTTTCGCGCAACAATGAATTCCGCGCTGGTTTTCGAGCGGCAAACCAATCGGCAGGGAATTGCGCTGCGTCCGCTCTCGGGATTGCGAATCGCCGCGTCAAGCGAGCTCGCGCTGGGCGAACTTGCGCCGGGCGAACTCGCGCTGGGCATCGCGGTGAAATCGCTGGCCGTGAGTTCGCGAACCGCTTCCGCGGTCTTGGGGCCTTCGAGCGCGAGTGCGCCGAATTTGCCGGTCTCGTCGGTAAGCGTCACGTCGTCCATGATGATGTATTTGTCGAGCCAGCCGACGAGCTTCTCGCGGATCATGGCGTAGGAGATGCAGAACAGGCGATCGGGAAGCGCGTGCGTGTCGATCTCCGCCAGGATGCGGCCCTGTGGATTCAGCAGCAATGACATGGTGCTGTGACCCACCGCGAGATTCTTTATATCGTTGGTGAGAATGGCGTTCAAATAGCGCACGCGATCCGGCCCGGTAAGCGTCAAGTACGCGCGGTGAGTTTTATCGATCAACGCCACGCTTTCATTGGCAAAACGCTGCTCTTCGCGCGCATCGCCGAAATCGTCCGGCTGGGCGGCGCCGAACCACATACCCATGCGCGCGCCCGCCGCGCGATGCAATTCCGCAAGCGGCGTTTCGATGAGTTTCGGTGTGCCGGAGTTTTCCATCGGAACGTTCGTGTTCAGTCTAACAAATTCGCCGGTAAACGATGGTCAGGGAAGCTGCGGCGAGGAAACGACGTGCCGAAAAACAGCCAATCGGACCGGACACTCGCGCGAGAACGCCGCAGCGAAAACGCGCGCCGCAAGAACCGATGCGCGAGAATGCTACAATCGAAGAGATGAGCGAACCCTCTAGATCGTTTGATGCGGCGAATCCCGAGCTCATCCACATCACCATTCCGGTGGGTGTGTTGCAATGCAACTGCGCCATCATCGCGGATCCCGTCAGCCGCGAAGCGCTGGTGATCGATCCGGGAGACGAAGTCACGCGCATCCTGGAATTGCTCGGCCGCCACAAGCTCACGGTAAAAGCCATCGTCAGTACGCACGCGCATATCGATCACGTTGGCGGACTCGCAAAGTTGCGCCAATACACCGGCGCGCCCGTGCTCATGCACCGCGATGACCTGCCGTTGTACCACGGGATGGACGTGCAGGCGGCGTTCTTGCGCATGCCCGCGCCGGAATTGACCAACGTCGACCAATTACTGAAAGAGGGCGACACGCTGCAGTGGGGCGGATTTCAAGCCTCGGTGATCCATACGCCCGGTCACACTCCCGGCAGCGTGTGCCTCTATCTGCCGAAAAATCTCGTCGCAAAAAACCATGCCACGCAAAATTCCGCGTCCGCGAAAGGTGGAAATGCAGGGGAGGATGCCACCGCCGTGCCGATTCCGAACGGCACGCTCGGCACACCACAGCTTTTTGCGGGCGACACACTTTTTGCGGGGAGCATCGGACGCACGGACTTATGGGGCGGCTCGATGGAACAGATATTGGATTCCTTACGAGCCAAGCTTTTGGAGTTGCCGGATGAGACTAAGGTATTCCCGGGACACGGCCCAACCACCAGCATCGGGCAGGAACGGCATACGAATCCGTTCTTGAAAAGAACATAAGGGATTTCGCAGAGACAGAAGCAGGTTTCGACCAAACACGAAAAGGCCGGGACGAAAGCCCGGCGGCTACGAAGCTTGCTTTTTTCGTAATTCCTCCATTACGGATTGCACCAACTCTTTGGCGTGAATCAATTCCTGATTGATCATGCGCAGGTCCATCGCGGGCAGTGTGGGATTGCGCTGGCTGGTGCAGTAAACGCCGTGCTGCCCGGCCAGAACCAGGGCGTTGGTCATACGATCAAGCGCCACGGCCAAGCGTCCACGGGCTACGCCGAACATCTGCTCGTAGTGTTCCAACTCATCCTGGTGTTCATCGAATGCCGACATGTTTGCTGCTTTCTCTATCGCGAGCTCGCGAGGATATGGTCTTCGGGCAATGCCTGGGCGCGGCAACCCGCTTGGTGGACGGTGGCATTTGAGGCACAAGCCGCATGCAGCAAACTTTACCGCATGACGCGCGCGGAACATAATTTGCTCAAGCCAGTAGCCAAGAATTACGGTGTTCGCGAGCAAGTCACGCCACGCGGTTTGCGCCCGGTTCCTCAGGACACATGAGGGAAGGAGCAGGGCTGGAGTCTACAGACGATGCGACGTTCCGACCTGGTGCAGCACAAAGAGAAGGAAAAGAGCGCAATCACGCGCACCTCGCAGATTGTCTTCGGGGAACGCCAGCATTTGCTACGGGTGCTGGATTCGCTGGAAGGCACAAATCCGCCGATCGCGCGGATGCAGTCGGAGCGGCGGTCGCTGGAGGAACTGATCCACACGCGCACGCGGGAGCTGAATCACATCAATACCGCTTGGGACGAGAAGATTGGACTGGTGCTCAGCGCGGATGCCAAGCCGGAGATGCTGGAGAAATTGGTGAAACAGGCTCCAGAAGAGGATTTCTATTTGCTGCGGCTGATTAGCGAGCATCCACGGGCGAATGCAAAGACGCTGAACCGGCTAGCCAAGCACCCGTATGGCGCGATTCGAGAGAACGTGGCGCGGCACCCGAATGCGGATGCGCCGACGCTTACGTGGCTGAGCAGGGATCGCAGCCAACCACTGTGGTATTTGGTGGCGTTCAATCCGAACACGCCGACGCCGTTGCAGAGGCGATTGCGGGACCGGTTGAAGCGGCTGGGAGAATCGCAACCTTCGAAGTAGAGCGGTGACGCGGCTCCGCGGCCGGCGCCGTGCCGTATCGGGCCGGGACGAAAACCCCGGCCGCCACAAATTCCGGGCAAACACAGTACAATTCCTCGCTTGAACACCTCAGTCGAAACATCACTACGAAAAGAAATGAATCCAGAGGCGTCCGCGATTTTGCGCGGGTGGAGATTTTTGCGGCGCTATGTGCTGCGCATTGCGGCGATTTCGGCAGCGGTGGTCGTGCCATGTTTTTGGCATGCGCACATTGAGGCTGGGGACCTGGGGAGTCATGTGTATAACGCATGGCTGGTGCAACTGATCAGCAAAGGGCAAGCGCCGGGGCTGTACCTGGTGCATCAGTGGCACAACGTTTTGTTTGATTGGATGCTGGCGGGGGCGGCGCACGTCGTGGGATTTCCGGCGGCGCAGAAGATCGTGGTGACGCTGGCAGTCCTGAATTTTTTTTGGGCAGCCTTTGCGCTGGTGACGGCGCTTGGCGGGCGAGCGCCATGGTTTTTGACGCCGTGCATCGCGATGCTGGCTTACGGCTATTGCTTCAACATGGGTTTCTTTAATTATTACCTGTCGATCGGGCTGGCCTGCTGGAGTTTGGCGATTTTCTTGGGCGGCGGGCGCGGCAACCAACTGGCGGCGCTAGCTTTTTTGCCGATTATTTATTTAGCGCATCCGGTGGGTTTTCTTTTTGCCCTGGGAACGATGGGCTATCTCGCGATTAAAGAGTTCTTACCTGGATGGTGGAAGCTGGCGGCGCCGCTTGCGGTGCTGGCGGGGTTTGCGGTTTTGCATTGGATATTGGCCACCCAAGAGCGGTACGAGGTGGACTGGGACAAGGCCGGTCCGTTTTACACGCTAAACGGATCGGACCAATTGGTGCTTTACGGGGATCAGTATGCGACGCTGGCCCGGCTGGCGGTGTTGTTCGGCGTGATTTGCGTTTTGGTGGATGGAGCGTTGCGCCGGAAAGAGGCATGGTCCGACAAGAAGGCGTTTCTGTTGCCACTGGAGCTGTATGCGGTGGCGTTCGCGGTTGCGGCGTTGCTGCCCGAGAATTTGCGGTTCGCACCCGAGAACGGGTGGATGGGGCTGCTGGTGTCCCGGCTGACGGTTGCATCGGCGATATTTGGTTTGGGGGTGTTGGGGTGTTTGAAGCCGCGGAAGTGGCACTTGGCGGGATTCTTGCTTGTGGCGGCTGGGTTCTTTGTTTTTTTGTATGACAATACGGCGTACCTGAACGAGATGGAGCGGAATGCCGAGCAGCTGCTGTGGAAACTGCCTTATGGGACGCGCGTGGTTACGGATTTGTCGTTTCTGCCGGATTCGCGGATTGAGTTTGTGGGACATTTGGCGGAGCGGGCTTGCGTGGGCCATTGTTTTTCGTATTTGAATTATGAGGCGCCGTCGCGGCAGTTTCGCGTGCGGGCGGTGCCGGGTAGTCCGATGGCGCTCCATTCGTACGCGGTGTTTGAGGAGACGGTGAAGCCGACGTATGTGTTTCAGGCGCGGGATTTGCCGCTGACGTTGTTGTACCAGTGCGATGAGAAGGATATGACGCGGTTGTGTTTGCGGGAATTGCAGGCGGGAGAGACGAGGGATTCGGGCGAGGCGGATCAAGAGGATGGCGGGGCAGGGGATGCGGGGAAGAATACGCCGCCTTGAACGGAGCAAAATCCCCGGACCCGGTGCGAGACATATTGGCTCTTGAAGCAGGCCATGTTCTGGTAGAATTGGTGCAGGGTGAGAGACAATGTTGCCTGTGCACCTCCAGCCGGAAAGTCATGTTCCCCTATATGTTCAATTGCGCGACCAACTGAGGGCGCTGGTGCATGCCGGCGACTTGCGGCCGGGGGATCGCATTCCTGCCAGCCGGGAATTGGCTACGGCGCTGGGTGTGCATCGCACTACCGTGGCGAATGCTTATGCAGAGCTTGAATCTGAGGGCCTGATTCAGGGGCACGTGGGCCGGGGCACGTTTATCCGGCCGAATGGGAATGGGTTAAAGATTACGCCGCCTGCGCCGCCGGTTTTGGATGGCGCGCGCGGGATACGGTGGGAGTTGTTGTTTGCAGATGAGCGCGGCGAAGAGGTGCTGAGCCGGTTGACGGCGGCTGCGCCGGAAGATGCATTGTCGTTCGTCATGGCGCGTCCAGCGCAGGAATATTTTCCCGTGGAGGAGTTGCAGACTTGCATCACTACGGTGTTGCGGCGTGAGGCGGTAGAAGTCTTGAATTTGGGGCCATCGGACGGATATGGGCCGCTGAAGGAAGCAATTCTGGAATTGCTGCGCAAAGAAGGAATCGCGGCAAAAGACGAAAATATTTTGATTACCGATGGTTGCCAGCAATCCTTGGATTTGATTAGCAAGGCGTTTGTGCGGCCCGGGGATGCGGTGATTCTGGAGAATCCGACGTATCCGGGCGCGGTGGCGATTTTCAGCGGAGCGCGAGCGCGGTGCCTGGCGGTGCCGGTGCGCACGCATGCGGAGCCCGGGACGTCGCTGGGAATGGATATGGAGGCGCTGGAGGATACGCTGGCGGCGAATCGCGTGAAGCTGATTGTGGTTACGCCGGATTTTCATAATCCCACAGGGATGTCGTTGCCGCTGGCCTCGCGGCGGAGATTGCTGGAATTGGCGGCGCGGCATTCCGTGCCGGTGGTCGAGGATCAGATTTACGGGCGACTGCATGGGCGCGAGGAGCGCGTGCCATCGTTGAAGCAATTGGACCGGGCGAATCTGGTGATTCACATCGATAGTTTTGCGAAAGCGGCTTTTCCGGGCTTGCGCGTGGGATGGATTGTGGCGCCGGCGGCGGCGATCGAGCGGCTGCGCGTGGTGAAACAAAATACGGATTTGCATACCGACCAATTGGCGCAGGCTTGCCTGGCGGAATTTTTGCGGCGGGGGTTGTTTACGCGGCATGTGGCGAAGATGCGAAAGGTTTATGCGTTGCGGCTGGCGGCGCTGGATGAGGCGTTGCGGAAATATATGCCAGAGGGGACGCGCTGGACGAAGCCTGAGGGCGGGATGTGTTTGTGGGTGGAGTTGCCGGTGGGATTTGATGCCAGCGAGTTGCTGATTCACGCGAAGGAACGCGGGGTATTGTTTGCTCCGGGGAGATATTTTTACGTGCAAGGGACGCTGCCGAACACGTTGCGGCTGAGTTATGCGGCGTTGAGCGAGAAAGAGATTACGCGCGGGGTGGCGACGCTGGCGGAGTTGTTGCGGGTGGAGATGCGCAAGAGGCAGCGCGGGGTGCGGCGGGCGGAGAGCAGCCGGGTGGCGCTGGTATGAAGTAAAGGAAGTAGAGGAGGTAACTGGGGTAAAGGAGCGGACGTGGCAGATGGAGGGGTCTTGAGCGAGACGATCCGGTTGGAGCCGAATCCGGAGAATAAGTGTTTTGGGTGTGGCGGAGCCGCGGATGGCGGGATGCGGTTGCCATTTGAGCAGGACAATTTGCAGCGGCGGATTGTGGGTCGATTTGTGATGGGGGAACGGTATCAGGGCGGCGGAGGAATGTTGCACGGCGGAATTATTGCGGTGCTTTTGGATGAGGCGATGGGGAAGGTGTGCCGGTTTCGGGAGGCGCGGGCGGTTACGGCGGAGATGACGATTGATTATTTGAAGCCGATTCGGGTGGATCAGGAGATTGTGGTGGAAGCATTTGAGACGGCGTCGCGAGGAAGAAATTTGTTCCACATGGGGGAGATTCGCGATGCGGCGGGTCAGGTGCTGGCACGGGGCAGGGCTCGCTTTGTGGTGATTGCGGAGAGTCAGAAGTCAGAGATTCGAGGCTAGACGTTAGACGCAGGAAACGACATTGACGAAAAAAGAGGAGAAGGACATGGACGCGAAGAAGGCGAACGGGGCGCAGAAGAATGGGAGCAAGGGATCGAACGAATGGCGGGTTAAGGTGGGCTTGGCGGAGATGCTTAAGGGCGGGGTGATCATGGACGTCACCAACGCGGCGCAGGCGGAGATTGCCGAGAGGGCAGGGGCGTGCGCGGTGATGGCGCTGGAGCGCGTGCCTTCGGACATTCGCAAAGAGGGCGGCGTGGCGCGCATGGCGTCGATCAAGGTGATTCGGCAAATTATGGCGACGGTGACGATTCCGGTGATGGCCAAGGTGAGGATTGGGCATTTTGCGGAGGCGGAAGTTTTGCAGGCGCTGGAAGTGGATTTTATCGATGAGAGTGAAGTGTTGACGCCCGCGGATGAAGAGAATCATATCTGGAAGCATAATTACCGCGTACCGTTTGTTTGCGGGGCACGGAATTTGGGCGAGGCGCTGCGGCGCATTGGTGAGGGCGCGGCGATGATACGCACGAAGGGCGAGGCGGGGTCCGGAAACGTGGTGGAGGCGGTGCGGCACATGCGGACGATTGTGTCGCAGATGAAGAAGCTGGCTACCATGAGGGACGATGAGTTGATGCGCGAGGCGAAGGAGCTGGGCGCGCCGCTGGAATTGATTCGCGAAGTGGCCAAGACGGGAAAATTGCCGGTGCCGAATTTTTCGGCGGGCGGGATCGCCACGCCTGCAGATGCGGCTTTGGTGCGGGCTTTGGGGGCGGAGGCGGTGTTTGTGGGGTCGGGAATTTTTAAGTCGAGCGATCCGGAGGCACGTGCGAAGGCGGTGGTGAAAGCGACCACGCATTTCGCGGATGCCAAAGCGGTGCTGGAGGCGAGTGAGGAACTGGGCGAGGCGATGCCAGGGCTGGATATTCGCGTGATGGATGAGAAAGATATGCTTTCGACGCGCGGATGGTGAGGCGGAGACGAGTGAAGATCGGGATATTAGCGGTGCAAGGGGATTTTGCAGCGCACGCGGCCATGCTGCAACGGCTGGGCGTGGAGAGCGTGGAGGTGCGCACTCCCGCGGATTTGGCGGGGTGTGCCGGCTTGATTTTGCCCGGCGGAGAGAGCACCACGCAACTGCAATTCTTGCGCGAGGAAGGTCTTTACGACGCCATCAAGAAATTTGCCGCGGACGGGCGCGCTGTTTTGGGCACATGTGCCGGGGCGATTTTGCTGGCCAGCGAAGTGCTGCATCCCGCGCAGTCATCCCTGGGGATCTTGGATATGACGGTGCTGCGCAATGGGTACGGGCGGCAGATCGCCAGCGATATTTTTTTTGGACCGTCGAAGCTCGCGAAAGATCCAATGGAGATGGTTTTTATTCGCGGACCGGTGATTGAGCGCATGGGTAAGGGGATCGAGGTTCTCGCCGAGCATGCCGGGAAGCCGGCGCTGGTGCAGAAAGGAAACGTGCTGGCGGCGACGTTTCATCCTGAATTAACCAACGATTCCACCGTCCACGAGCATTTCCTCAAGCTTGCCGCGGCGTGAGGCCGCGCGTAGATTGGTGATGAAGACCACGCACCGCCGCATGCAGGAGTAACTTTGAAGCGCGAAAAAACCAGCGTGTCCCAGGAAGATTATTTGAAGGCGATCTGGGAGATGCTTGAGGAAGATCAGACGCCGATCAGCGCGAGGCTGGCCGAGGAATTGAACGTGACGCCGCCGGCGGTGACTGCGGCATTGAAGCGCATGACGCGGGATGGGCACGTGCGCGTGGGACGGGATGGCGGGATTTCACTGACGGCCAAGGGCCGTGGCGTGGCAGAACGGCTGGCGCTGCGGCATCAGCTCGCGGAGATGCTGCTGACCGAAGTGATCGGGCTATCGTGGGCCAAGGCGCACGACGAGGCGGAGCGGCTGGAGCACGCGATTTCTCCGGAGGTTGAGGCGCTGTTGCTGAAGCGATTTGGAAATCAGAAGACTTGCCCACATGGCGTGCCGATGCGCGGAGGCATCGCCAAGTTGCGGCGGAGCGGAGCGGTACTGTTGGCGGATTTGCGGGCGAGCGAAAAGGCGGAGATTGTCTGTGTGTATGAGAAGGACGCACAGTTTTTGGAATTTCTAGAGGGGCTGCGTTTGCGTCCGGCGACCTCGGTCGAGGTTTTGAATCGCGAGTATGACGAGACGATGACTTTGCGGGCGGCGGGAAAATTGATGCATTTGGGAAAGCCGGCGACCAGCCGGATTTGGGTGCGCCGGCTGGGAGCGTGAAGAGTCGGGGCGCAGCAGGCCGCACTCCTACAAAGGTTAAGGTTCCGCTACGATTTAGGACGCTGATCGAGTAATTCCTGGAGTTTTGCGTAGCCGGAGCGGCTTACCGGCAGGCGCGTTCCATCGGACAAAATGGCGATTTTGCTGTCCTTAGCGTAAGGCTCGATGCGAGTCACGCGTTCGAGATTCACGATGTACGAGCGGTGAATTTTGACGAAGCAGTTGGGATCAAGGCAAGCTTCGAGGCTGGCGATGGTTTGCTGCTTGAGATGTTTTTTCCCTCCGCTGGCTAGCGCTACGTAGTCGTCCTGCGCTTCTACATAATCCAATTTTGCGATGGGGATGATGGTGACGCGGGTGCCGTCTTTCACCACGGCGCGTTCAAGGAACTGTTGCGGGGGACGCGCGGAGGCAGCCAGCTCGCCGGCGCGCGGCGCGGGAAGGTTTTTCTCCAGGCGCGTCTTGGCATGTGCCAGAGCGGTTTCGAAACGTTCGCGGCCGATCGGTTTTAGCAGATAGTCGACGGCATGGACTTCGAAGGCGCGCATGGCGTATTGGTCGAACGCGGTGGTGAAGATTACAGCGGCGTCGGTGTCGATGAGTTCGAGGACGTCGAAGCCGGTGAGCTTCGGCATTTGCACGTCCAGGAAAATCAAAGAGGGCTTATGGGCGGTTACTGCCTTCACGGCTTCGAGGCCATTGGCGCATTCGGCGAGGATTTGAATTTCGGGGTGCACGGAGAGAAGTTCGCGGACGGCGTGACGAGCGAGTTGTTCGTCGTCGACGATGATAGCGCCGAGCTGGGCCTTTGGTGCGCTCACCGCGCGGCTTCCTCTTGCAGGGTTTCGGCTATTGGAACGGATACGATTTCCAAGGGGAGAGAAAGTTGCACTTTGAAAATTCCGGCTTCTATAGCGACGCGCATATCGGCTTCGTTGCCGTAGCGGGCTTCCAGCCTGCGGCGCACGTTGGCCAGGCCCAGTCCGCCCCGGCGAACGTAGCTGGCATCGGGGTCGCAGGTATTCTCGACAGCCACGGTGAGGCGCTCGGCGGTGCAGCGCGCGGTCAGGCTGATGACGCCGCCGTCGAGAACATTGGCGATCCCGTGAGTCACGGCGTTTTCGATGAGAGGTTGCAGCAAGAGCGGAGGAATGAGCGCGGTTTTGGTTTCGGCTTGAATGTTTTCGCGCATTTCGAGGCGCGAGCCGAAGCGGACTTTTTCGATGGCCAGGAAGCGCTCCAGGAGGTGCAGTTCCTCACCGAGCGGGATGCTGGATTTTTCGCCGAGGCCGAGGGTCATGCGCAGAAATTCGGCCAGCAGGATGCACATTTCGCGGGCTTTTGCCGGATCGATGCTGGTCAACGCGCTGATGGAATTCAGGCTGTTGAAGAGGAAATGGGGATTTACCTGCGCTTTCAGAGCTTTGAGTTCGGCATCGCGCGCCAGCACGGTCGATTCCATGACGCGCGCCTGCGCTTCGCGAGAAGCCTCCAGCGAAAGAATAACGTAATAGTAGGCCACGGCTAAAAGATAAAGCAGAAATCCGGCGGCGAAGAGTACAGGAATCGCGGTGACATAACGGGAATTGAGGTCGCGCAAAGCCGTAAAGCGCGATAGACCGAAGGCTAATACTTTCCCGAGCTGCACCCACAACAAACTGACCAGCACGGCGGCGCTGGCGTGCGTGAGCGCGAGGCGCGCAGCATTGGTGCGGCCGAGCGGGGCGCTTTTGCAGGAATACCAGGCCGAGAGGCACATGAATTGGTAAACCAGGCAAAGCGGAAAAGCCAGGGCGATGGATGCGAGCCAGGTTAAGTGCGCGGCGGAATGCAGCAGATAGCCTAGGAACAGGCTGAGCGGAATCCAAGCCACGGTATAAATGCTCAGGCGGCTGCGTGCTAAGAGCGGATGCATGCGCGCGTCAGTTCTTGATTTCCACGCCGCCGAAAAGGGCCACGCCGCGGAGGATTAGAGTTTTGCGTGGAGGTCCGCTCAACCCGTCCGGCTGAACGTTACTGGCCCTGGTGCTGTCCACGAAGCCGCCAAAAATCCCCTGGCCATGCGCGACAATTTCCCACGTCTCCGGAACGCGGATTTCGCATCCTCCGAACATGGCGTTGACGGTTAAATCGGCGTGGTCGTCGGCGATGCTGGCCTGCCGCAGATCGATTTCAATGCCACCAAAGATAGCGGTGACGTTCCCGCCCTTAAAGTCCAGGCTGGTGATACGGCGTTCGATACCGCCGAAGAGCGCGAATTCGTTCAACAAAGTCCGTGGGTCGCCTGGGCTGCCTCCTGTGCGGCGGGCTTCGAGGGTCGTCCACATGACCATCAGCCCCGCGCCAATAATGGCCAGGGGCCACAGAGAACTCCAGCGGAAATGCGCGATGCCCAAGGCGTCGAGTTCGAAGATGGCCCCAAGAATGATGAGCACAACCCCCTTGACGCGGCCCTGGGAAGAAAGCAGCGAGGCGAGACCGCCAATGACCAGAAGCATGGGCCAGAAGCGAAACAGATGGTTGATCGAGACGAAGCCCATGTTGTCGAGCAGAAAGACCAGACCGACGAGCACGACGATGGTTCCGCCGATCAAACCGCCGTCCACGTTGCGATTCGGGCGGAAGCTCATTCGCAAGTTCCTCGAGCAGACTGAGAGAGAGAGGCGGAATTGCGATTTGCCGAGGTTTGCGGCGTTAGCGTTGGAAAAAGGCTCTTGCGCAAGAGGATGACTCCAAAAAAAAGAAAGAACACAGGCCAGCATGATAGCAAGAAGCGCAGAAGCGCGGAGGGGCCGAAGGTGAAATCGAGCGTCACGTTTTCGAGCATGCGAGCGACGGCTAATCCGATGGCGGGAAGCAAGCCCACGGCGTCGGATGGAAAAAATCCCGCCAACTGGTGCATGGCGGCGGTGATGTGCAAGTAGCAGAGCATGGCGCCGAACAACAGCAATGCGGCGCCAAGAATGTTGTTGATCGAGTAGGTTCTGGTTTCTGGAGCGGTCATATCGTCGCCTCGTGGTGTCTCGGCATGGAGCATGTGGTTCATGTTGAAAGTATCGGGCGCGGGGCGTAACCGTTCTTCCAGGATTCGGCGTATACCGGGTTTTTACCGGCGAATGGCGGTTGCCCGCGGGTGAAAGGATTTTGTCGCGCCGGCACTTCTGCCGAGGTGACGTCTCGCGCGGATTGGCAAACTCGCAGAGGCATCAGGGCTGCGCTACTCCAACGAGTCCGCTGCGTTCTCGGCATGCATCTTGCAAAACGCAAGGATTCGCAATAGGGTAAGACCACATTCGTACGGGCAGCGGGGCAGGGAATTACCGCGAAAAGAAACGCGGCCAGCGTGTGGTCCGCGATTCGTGAGTCGAGGAAGGACACCATGACGGAGAGATCAGGGCATATTGGGGCACGAAGAGTGGGACGCGGCCATTGGTTGCTTTACGTGGCGCTGGCGTTTCTTGGCGGGTTGCTGACGTTCGTTGGCGCGCGGGCACAGCAGAAGGCCACCGATGACGCGGTGTTTCGGAAGTTGACGGATGACTACTGCGCGGCGTGGAGCACCGGCAACGCCGACGCTCCCGCGAAGTTTTACGCCAAGGACAATGGGCTGGTATTTTACGACCTGGCGCCATTCGCATATCACAATTGGAATGAATATCACGAGGGCGTGCAAAAGGAATTTCTCGATGGCGCGACCACGATCAAATTGACCGCCGGGAAGGACTTGAAAGTGACGCGGCGGGGAATGATGGCCTGGACGACGGTACCCATGCATCTGGCGGTTACGGAGAAGGACGGAAAGAGCGCCGAAATGGATGTGCGTTACACCGGAATCTGGGAGAGACATGGCTCGGAATGGCAACTGGTACATGAACATTTGTCGGTCCCGCTGCCCGCGAGTTGAAATTTGCCCGGACTATGCTGAATTCGCTTCGCTATTACTGGATTTCAGCCCGAGGGTATCGCCTGCGACCCTGGAAGAGTCCTTACTTGCTTTGGCGGTTTGAGACCTATCTTGGCACGCAGGTTGGAGAAATGACGCCACGCAGATTTTTCGCCTTGGCGTGGAAGCATCGGATAGGAATGCAGCGCTTCGCGGATTGGGCGGCGGAGCGGCACCGAGCCCAGGAACGCGGGAATGGCATAAACTAGCCGCCGCCGTCTTCTGAAGCGAGGGTACTTCTCGCCGGGTTACTCATCGATACCAGATCCTCGTAGGCTCTTAGGATTTGTGTACCCGCGTCTTCTTGCCAGTGCGTGTCGTTGGTTAACAGATTTTCGAAATCCACGTCTGGAAATCCGCGACGGGTTACCCGCGAGGGCAGCTGTTCGCACAAGTCTTGCGCGGTGCAGGGACGGGCTGAATGAGTCATGCTACGAATCTCCTCAAAAACGATGCAGTTGGCCGCATCGGCAAAATGAAGCGCAGATAACCTCCCGCAAAATTCCGCTCGCAGCGACGGTGGAACGGCTGCGCCGCAGAGAAGCTGCAGAAGGCGCCACTCTGCCGTTTTGCGCGCAGGATCAGGCATAGGCGTTAGCAACTTACCGAGCGGCCGACTCCTGAGCCGGCGGCCCCAGGGTGTCGCGAATTAAAGTCTCGATGCGCTTCCAGAGCACGGGATCACACTCAATGGCGATATGCGTCTTAATGAACATTCGTTCGAACCAAGGATATTGACTGCATTCCTGCGGCGCATCGTTGTAGCTGAAGCGAAAATTGCCGAGGATTTGCGTGTGCGCGGGGTCCGCAGCGTGAATCTCACTGTGACCATGCAGCATGCCGACGGTCTGGTAGAAATTGATGGCGCGCAGCACGTTCGCGGGAACGATGGTGTCGTCCACCCCCGGTTTCCTAATACTGTCCACCTGAATGGTCAGGGCTACGGGCACAGCGTCTTTTTGCAATGCGTGCGCCAGCGCCACCACCGCCGCCGCGCCCCAGCTATGGCCGTATAAAACGATGCGCGCACCGCGTTTCTGCTGCTCCGTCAAAGTGCGACCGGGCGTACCGCCCAGCAAGCGCAATATTTTTTGGTGCGCATCTTCCACGCGCCGATTCTCAAACACCTCAAAGTACACCCCATGTGGATAGGCGGCACGCAAGCGGTTGGAGATAATCAGCTCGTTGCGAATGGCGTCATCGTGCGGGACTCTCCCGCCCATGAAACCGATGACGATCGCCGGAGGGACGTTCGAACCAGCCGGCGAAGCGGTTTGCTCGCGGCTCGCCGATACCGCCGCGACGGTGGCCGAGACGACTACCAGGCTTGCCAATAAAAATATGACCGCGCGGCGGCGGGCCTGATGGCTAAAAATGAGGCGAGTCGTACGGTGGCACTGGAGCATCTGAGATACTAAAAGCATAGACGCTTTGTGAATTGTTCACAAACTGCGGTCCGGATGCGCGGCGTTAATCACAAGTGGCATTTGGACTGCCGTTCGACCACAAGGAGGGAATGCGGCATGGCAGCGCGTCACAAGGTCTTGATTCTTGGCGGCGGGTTCGGCGGGCTGGTCGCGGCACAGACGCTCAAACGGGCGCCGGTGGACGTGACACTGATCGATCGCAGAAATTTTCATGTGTTTCAGCCATTGATGTACCAGGTGGCTACCGGCTCGTTGTCGCCCGGCGACATTGCCGCCCCGCTACGCGGGGTGTTGAGCAAGCAGAAAAACGTCCAAGTATTGTTAGGTGAAGCGTCGGAGATCGATCCGAAAGCCAAGCAGGTCACACTGAGCGACGGCGGCGTATTTGCTTATGACTCGCTGATCGTGGCGACCGGCTCGCAGACCTCTTACTACGGCAAGGATGGCTGGAGAAAATGGGCGCCAAGCCTCAAATCCATCGAAGAAGCAACGGATATCCGGCACAAGATCCTCTATGCGTTTGAAGAGGCGGAACGAGCGAGTACGCCGGAAGAGGCGCGCGCGTGGCTGACCTTTGTGATCGTCGGCGCCGGCGCCACAGGAATCGAATTGGCGGGAGCGCTGGCGGAAATAGCCAATGAAACGTTGAAAAACGACTTTCGGCACATCAACCCGCGTGACTCGCAAATTTGGCTGGTGGACGGCGGTGCGCGCGTATTGTCGTCCTACCCGGAGGATCTTTCTGCCAAGGCGGAAAAGCTGGTCACGAAACTGGGCGTGAAAATCGCGAAGAACCTAATCGTCACCAATATCGACCAGGATGGCGTCACGTACAAACATGGAGATCACAATGAATTAATGCCGGCCAAGACCGTGCTGTGGGCCGGGGGGATTATCACCACGGCGTTTGGCAAGAAACTCGCCGAACGAACACAGTCGGAAACAGACAAAACCGGGCGCATCACGGTGAAGGCCGATTTAACGGTACCGAATTATCCGGACATTTTCGTCATTGGCGACTTAGCGCACGCTGTCGGAAAGGATGACAAGGCGCTTCCTGGCGTCGCGCAAGTGGCCATCCAAGGCGGCGCGTATGCGGCGAGAGCGGTTCGTGCACGCGCGGAGGGAAAGGAGCCCGGCAAGCCGTTTCACTATTTCAACAAAGGCGACATGGCGGTGATTGGCCGCGCCGCCGCGGTGGCCAACATTTTTGGCTTGCACCTTTCCGGGCTGCTGGCGTGGCTGATTTGGCTGTTCGTGCATTTGATGTACATCGTGGAATTTCAGAGCCGCGTCATCGTGTTCATTCAATGGGGCTTCGAGTATTTGACGTTCAGCCGCGGCGCAAGATTAATCACCGGTTCCGCGGCCACAGATGTACTTGGCCCGAGCACGAATCTTGCGAGCGCGCACAGTGCCGGCGTCGAAGAAACGGTGATCCAGCGCTGAGCGTTTAGGCGCTGAACTTTCAAGCAACGACGTCCGGGGAATTGTGTAACCCGCCTGGCAACTACTGTCTCGCAACTGGCGCCTCTGTGTGTTTCAATATTTCCATGACTACCACAACTGTTAAGCCAGCCGACTTGATGCCCAGCGTGGATTTATTGGCGCGGCAAGCTACCTCGGCGGACGGATTGATGGCGGAGATCGCCAAACTGCTGCACGAAAAACTCCTCAAATATAATTGGGTCGGCTTCTACATGCTGGAAAAAGATGCGGTGCCCCCAATGTTGGTTCTGGGAGCTTTTGAGGGCACGATGACCCCGCACACGCGCATCCCGTTGAATCAGGGAATCTGTGGCGCGGCGGCCTCGACCGGGAAGACCGTGGTGGTCGACGATGTGAGCGCAGATCCACGCTACCTGGCGTGCTCGCTGGAAACCAAATCGGAGATCGTGGTGCCGGTGTTTGTCGGCGGCCGGGTCGTGGGTGAACTCGATATCGACAGTCATTTTCCGGCGGCCTTTGGACCCGAGGACCGCCGTCTCTGCGAGCATACGGCGAAAGTTCTGGGCGCTTGGCTGGAACGGCAGAGTTGAGTCCGTTTTAAACGGTGTATGCGGCTGAAGCGAGCGGCATCGCGTCCGTAACACGGAGGGATTGACGAGCCTGCGAGATGGTGCCGGGGGCCAGAATCGAACTGGCTACGCCCGCCTTTTCAGGGCGGCGCTCTACCAGTGAGCTACCCCGGCACGCAGCTCATAAAGTGTAGAGTCGCCTGGAAGTTGTGTCAAATAATCGCCGCTAGCGCGCGCGATTATGTGCACGGCGATTTTCATTCCTGAGATTCGTCAAATTCCTTCATCCATGCGCGGGCTTTGAGGAGTTCGCGAGGCTTGGTGCCGTCCGGAGGCCCGACGATGCCGTCTTTTTCCATCAGATCGATGAGCCTGGCGGCGCGGCCGTAACCCACACGCAGGCGGCGTTGCAGCGTGGAGGTCGAAGCGCGGCCGGCTTCGCAGACTACGCGCACGGCATCTTGATAAAGATCGTCGTCCACTTCTTCGGCAGCATCGGGATCGGAGCCGGGTTCGGCGCTTTCGGGATTGCCGTTTTCGTCCTTGGGAGCTTCCAAGAGCTTTTCGTTGTACTTGGCTTCCGCTTGCGCGCGCCAGAAATCGCATACGCGCACGATTTCGTCTTCGCTGACCAGCGGTCCATGAACGCGATGCAGCCGCGAGGAGCCCGCGGGCAGGTAGAGCATATCGCCGCGGCCTAGCAGGGACTCCGAACCGTTAGCGTCGAGAATGGTGCGTGAGTCGACTTTGCTGGCCACACGAAAGGAGATGCGGGCAGGGAAGTTGGCTTTGATCAATCCGGTGATGACATCAACCGACGGGCGCTGCGTGGCCAGGATCAAGTGAATGCCTACCGCGCGGGCCATCTGCGCGAGCCGGGTGATGGACTCTTCCACGTTGTTGGTATCGACCATCATCAGGTCGGCCAACTCGTCAATGATAATGACCAGGTAGGGCAGCGGCTTGTGTTCGGTTTCTTCCACCTTGTCGAACAGAGAGAGGGATTGTGGTTTCTGGAACAGGCGATTGTACTGATCGATATTGCGCACGCCTTTTTGCGCCAGCAGCTTGAGGCGATTTTCCATTTCCCGAGTGGCATTGCGCAAGACGTTTGACGCGATTTTGGGATCCGTGACCACCGGCGCGATCAGGTGCGGAATACCTTCGTAAAGATTCAGCTCCAATCTCTTGGGATCGACGAGCACCATTTTCACGTCATCGGGGCTGGCTTTGTAGAGAATCGAGATCATCAGCGAGTTGATGAAGACGCTCTTGCCGGTACCGGTCGAGCCGGCGATCAGCAAGTGCGGCATGGCGGCCAGATCGGTAATGCGGATGCGGCCGTGCAAATCGCGGCCCATCGCCAGGGTGAGTTTGCTGGGGGAACCGATGAACTCCGGCGCTTCAATAATCTCGCGCAGCGCGATGGTCTGACGATTGATATTCGGCACTTCGATACCGATCGTCGATTTCCCAGGAATGCGTTCGATCAAAATCGATTCGGCCTGCAACGCCAGGCACAAATCCTCGGTGAGGGCGATGATGCGGCTGTATTTGATGCCAGCCTCCGGCTTGAACTCGAAGGTGGTGACGACCGGGCCGGGATTGATTTGCGTGACGCGTCCGGCGATGTCGAACTCCATGCATTTTTCTTCGATGGCACGGGCGCGGGCTTTCAACTCCTCCTCATCGAGCTTCTGGCTGCCTTCGCCTTCGCGCAGCAGGGAGGATGAGGGCAAGCGGTAATTGGAAGGGATTTTGGCGACCTTGGCGTCGGAGAGCCTCCTGGCGGGTTTATCGGCAGGGTCGCGATGCAGCACGAAAATCGGCGCTTTGCCGGTGCCCGGCTGGTCTTCCTTTTCTTCGGCAGTTGGTTCTTCGTCGCTGGAGAAAATGTCGCTCGCATCCGCCAGGCGAATCGATTTTGCCGTTTCATTTAGAAATTCAGCCTTACCGACCGACTGGGGCGCGGCCGGTTTGCGGCCAGCCACGCGGTTTTCTTCCACGCGACGGCGCATACGCGCTTGTTCGCGGCCCTCCTGCCAGGCCTGCCAGCGCGCTTGAGCTTTTTGCAAAATTCCCAGCCGTTCGACAGCGCGCCACGGCCCCGTCGGGCTCTTGGCCCAGGCGTGCGTTCCCGCGAAAGAAAAGCTGGTGGTCATAAATACGGAGGTCAGAAAAACAGCAAACGCGACCACGTATGCGCCGGTGACGTTAAATCCGCTGCGCAAACTTCCGGCGATGAGCGTTCCGAGGAAACCTCCGGCTGGAATAGCGCCACGGACCGCAGGGAAAGGCATCAGCGAAAGCAGAGCGGGTAACGACAGCAGCAGCAATCCGTAGCCGAGCAGCGTGGCCACCTGTGAATCGATGGTTCGGCTGCGCAGCCAACGCCAGCCAACCACCAACAGCGCGGCCGGCAGCAAAAATGCCGCAAACCCGAAAATCTGGAACAGCAGATCGGCGGCGTAAGAACCGGCCGGGCCGATCCAGTTGCGCGCGGGGTGCTGGCCGTCGAGTGGCGACGCGCTCACATTGAACGCGGCATCATGGGAGTTATAAGAGAGCAGCGCCAAGCCGATCAAGATGGCCAGCATCAAACACAAAAAGCCAATCAGCTCGTTGAGCCGTTTATTCTCGGTAGGTGTCAGGAAGCGCAAGTCATTCTCCTCAGCGTTTTGGGGAAGGCTGAGTGCTGCAAGCGGGGCATAGGCGCCATCACGCTCCGCATGGAGGAACCGGCAGCAGTGATGATACCAAACCACCCCACGCACACAAGCGATTACTTCACGGCGGTTTCCCTGACACGGTGTCGCAATTTCAGGCGATTCGCGCCGTCAGTCGTTCCAACGAATCTGGCTTTCAGGATCGTCCACCAGGACGACCTCGTAGTCATCGAGGATGGGCATGAGAATATGTTCCAGTTCGCGCTTCCACAGCTCCCCTTCGTAAAATTTGGCCTTCATGGGCTCGCGAGCGGCAAGGTCCGGAAAGCCGCGCATGAAGAAGAACGTGTCCGGATCCTCAAGCGATACAAACGGCCCGAGGATTTTCATGCCAATTTCGCGATGCGCGGGAATGGACTTGGCGCGAAACGTCTCCAGAAACTCGGCGCGCTTGCCGGGCTTGGTCTTGTAAGTTCGCATCTCGACGATCATTGCGCCTCCTGCACCGGCGCCGCGCGTCGCAAGTATCAGTATCCCGCGCGATACAGCGCAAATACCACGGCCGCCGCTGCGAGGCAGTAGATGCCGAAAAGGTACCATCGTCCCTTTTCGAGCCACTGGCTCAGCCATTTCAGGGCCAGCAACCCCGCCAGGAAGGAAAACAGAGCTCCCAAAAGGCTCGGCAAGACCGCCGACCCCAGGCTCGCCCCGCCCGCTGCGTGTTCCGCGCGCAGCAGTCGCAGCGCCTCGCGCGCAATCACCGGCGGCGTCAGGATCACCGCCAGCGCAAAACTAAACGCCTCCGCGCTGACCTTCGAGACTCCGGCGAGCATTGCGACGGAGATCGTCGCGCCGGAACGCGAAAATCCGCGAAAGGGCAGGCACAGCCCCTGCACCGCGCCGATCAGGCCAGCTTGTCCGAGGCTGACCTCCGTTGATGCGGACGCGTTCGTCCCGGAAGCGCCCTTCGCCGCCAGCCCCGCCACCAGGATAAGGACTCCCGCGGCCGCCAACGCCGGCGCAATCAGGTCCAGCCGCCCAAAGAGATTCTCAATCTCTGCGTGCGGCGTGCCGCGAAAAAGAGTGTGCTCCACGACCTTGATCAGGCCCTCGCCCACGATGCCGGTAAGAATCGTCGCGACGATCAAGAGCAGCGCAACGCGCTTGAATTTTTCCGCGCTCGCAAAATACCTCGCGCGCCACTGCTTCCAGAAATAGAGGATGACGGCAAACATCGTCCCGGTGTGCAGCATGACCAGCAGCAGCGTCATCTGCGGAGAAGTCGGATCCAGACCCAGCAATTTTTCCGTGACCACTACGTGCGCGGAGCTCGATACGGGCAATAGCTCCGCCAGCCCCTGCACCACCGCCAGTATCATCACGTAGATCAGAGACATGACAACGTCCTCGACCCGTTCGTGCCCGACCATGTGCAAGAAAAATCATTCTTCAATGTATGCGCTCCATTGCGTCAAACGCCGGATAAGGCTCTCCATTGTAATCTGAACGCCCTTTAACTTGATTGCGACACGGTAATATTCTTCCGCATCTCGTACGCGTCGATTCTGTCCAGGTAGTAGCGTTTCAGGCGCCTCACCATCTGAAAACCGTGCCGCTGCCAGAACGCCGCGCCCGCGGTATTTTCCACGCTGGTTTCCAGCACGATTTCCCGCACTCCACGCGCAGCCAGTTCCTGCTCGCTACGTAGCAGTAATTGCGTTCCAAGACCCCGGCGCCGATGCGACTCCGCCACGTCCAAGGTCAGGATGTGACCGAGCGGCACATCTTCCTCGGTGATGATAAAAGCGGCGATGGCCGAGCCCTCGACCGCCACGATACAACTGCCCTGCGGCATGCTCAGAAAATACGCCAGCATGCGCTTCGAGTAGGCGATGCCACGCGGGAAACACCGATGGTCGAGCGCGTACAGGTCGTCGAAATCGCCTGCTTGGTAAGCTCGCAGCGCCACCGCCATGGCCGTTAACGCGAGGCGGGAGGCATTTGCATGCCGAGCGCTTGCACGGTGACGGGATCAACCACGGGCTGTCCCTGCGCCTTGGTGACCACGCCAAAGCCTCCGCTGTAATCCCACATAGCCCAACCGATACCGTGCTTTTCAAGAGCGGTGCGCACATCCTTCAGCCACGCGGCGCGGTCCTCTGGTTTCGCCGCTTTGCGGTACACGCCAAACTCGTTGCATGTGACTGGGACATTCCAATTCTTCGCCCACGCTTCCACTTGTGCAAACTCCGCATCCATGCGCGCGGCGTTCCAGTGGTCCAGGCCATAGCGCACAATCCACAAACGTTTCTGCCGATCCGGAACGTTGGCGGCAACTCGCTCCGCCGTCTCGGGAGACGAAGGGTAGGGAAGTGCTTGCACCGCGTGCCAATAGTTGTCTCCCCACGTGGCGCCTTGATGAGTAAAGACGTGCGGCTCGTAAAAGTGAAAATTGTAAATGACGTTTGCATCCCGCAGCGGCTCCATCGCCAGCAAATCATCATCGTCGGACCACCGCGCACCCGCGACGATAACGGTGTGCTGCGGGGGGCCTTCGCGAATGGCCACCGCCAGCCGTTCTTGTATCCCGGACCAGCGGTAAGCGTCGCGGATTTCCGGCTCGTTCAAAATTTCAAAGAACACCATGTCCGGATTGCAACTGGCATAATGCGCGGCCAACGCGCGCCAAAAATCCGTAAACTCCTCGACAAACGCCGAACTATTCGCCAGCTTCTCTTTAAAGTCTCCCTCCGGATGCGCGTCGATGATCACCGCCAATCCCTGATCCAGAATCATGCTTATAGCGCCATCCAGGTAGCCCAAATAATCGGCCGGAAGATCGTCAGCATGATTGTGCCGGAACATCGGCGCTGGATTGACGCTCAGGCGCACATGGTCGAAGCCCATATCCTGCGCGGTAGTCCACGTCTCGAAGTGCTCCTTGGTGTAGCCGCGCGAGTCGTACACCTGCGCGAACCATTCGCTGAGATTGATACCATGCCGCAGGTGCCCGGCCCGCCCCTGCGCGGGAGCAGCCGGAAGCCATGCGAACGCGACCAATATCAGTGCCGCAACCAAACGAGGACCAGGTCTCATCGTCATCGTCTCCCGTGGACTCTCCAGAATACACAAAAGGGCGAGCCGCGCGGCCCGCCCCTTTTGCAAAGCAAATTATGCAGATCGTTTCGAGTTACAGCTTGATGGTCACGGTCTTGACTTCGGTGTAATTGGCCAGCCCGTACTCGCCGAGCTCACGCCCAATCCCGGACTGCTTGAAGCCGCCAAACGGAGCGCCGGCATCGAACACGTCGTAACAATTTACCCAAACCGTGCCGGCACGTACTCCGTCGGCGATGGCGTGAGCCTTGGTGATGTCGCTGGTCCACACGGCGGCGGCCAGACCATACATGTTTTTATTTGCGCGTTCAACGACCTCGTCCATGCTCTTGAATTTCAGAATGGACATCACCGGGCCGAAGATCTCTTCCTGCGCGATCTTCATGTTGTCTTGCACGTCGGCGAAAACCGTGGGCTCGATGAAGTAGCCCTTGTCGCCCACGCGCTTGCCGCCCGCGAGCAGCTTGGCCTTATCCCGTTTGCCGGATTCGATGTAGCCCATGATCTTATCGAACTGGTCCTGATCCACTTGCGGGCCTTGCTCGGTGGTCTTATCGAACGGGTTACCGACCGTTCGTTTTTTCGCCCGCGCCACACTCTTTTCCACGAACTCGTCGTACGATTTTTCCTCGACGAAGGTGCGCGAGCCGGCACAGCAACATTGTCCCTGATTGAAAAACAGTGCGAAGTGGGAACCTTCCACCGCTTCGTCCATGTTGGCATCGCCGAACACGATGTTTGGACTCTTGCCGCCAAGCTCCAGCGTGACGCGCTTCAGATTCGTTTCCGCCGCCGCCTTCATAATCAGGTGGCCAACTTCCGTCGAACCAGTAAACGCCACCTTATCCACGTCCATATGACGGGCCAGCGCCGCGCCCGCCGTGGGGCCGTATCCGGGCAGCAAATTCAAGACGCCATCGGGGAAACCCGCTTCGAGCGCCAACTCGCCCACGCGCAACGCGGTCAGCGGCGTCTGTTCCGCAGGCTTCATGACCACGGTGCAACCCGTTGCGAGCGCCGGACCCAATTTCCAGGCTTGCATCAGCAGCGGAAAATTCCACGGGATGATTTGCGCCACCACGCCGACGGGTTCATGCTTCGTATAACAGAAATATTTGCCTGCCACCGGAATCGTCTTGCCCTGAATTTTGTCCGCCCACCCCGCGTAGTACCGGTAACATGCGATGGTCAGTGGAAGGTCCGCGGCGCGGGCCACATGAAAAGGCTTGCCGTTATCCAGTGATTCGAGTTCGGCAAGTTCATCGGCGTGCTTCTCAATCAAATCCGCCAGCTTGTACATCAGTTGTCCGCGCTGCGCAGCGGACATCTTGCGCCACGCCCCTTTATCAAACGCCGCCCGTGCCGCCGCGACCGCCTTATCCACGTCCGCCGCGTCAGCCTCCGCCACGCGAGCGATGGGCTCGCCAGTCGCTGGATTTATGGTGGCAAAAGTTTTGCCGGAAGCGGCCTCTACCCATTTGCCGTTAATCAAAAGTTTGGTGGCGCTGACCTTCACCGTTGGTTCAAACGCAGTCGTTGCTGTCGCCATGTTCTCTGTACCTCCTGTAGGGGATGAGGAGAGCCTATACCCAAGCGGAGGTGAGAGCAATAGGCAGCAGCCGGGGAGCGGAGGCCGCGAATTCGGCGGGATGATATATTCAATGTCGCGCGGGGTCCTGCAGCGGGCGCGATCTGAATTCGCATGGAGGTGCTTGTGAGAGCCGGAGCGTTCCTGGGACTGGCGATTTTGCTGATGGTCGTTTGGGTGGTGAGCTTTTTTGTCTACCACATCGCCGGACTATTGATTCACGTACTGCTGGTGTTGGCGCTGATTTTTTTGATTCTGCAGCTGATCGGCGGCAGAAAACACTAGATCGTGGTGCAACAATTTCGACCTCGCGCATTTCGCCGGGCGGGCACTTCTCGTTTCCACAAGACCAGTCAGATGCCGCCCTTCGCAAACGACCGCGGCTACAAAAAGCGCAATCACAAAAGAATTCGCCGTGCGGCTTGCTGGTGCCGCACGGCTGCTCGTTGCCAAGGTGATTTTCCGCGCGAGACTAGCGCGAGGGGCCTTTGAAGTCCGGTATCTCGTTGAAAATATCCAGCTCCGGCGGGTTCATATCAATCTCCGGCCCGGATTGTCCTGAGTCCTTCTTCGCGGCTTTATCGAGTTTGCGTTGCGCGCGTTGTTGTTCCTTCATCTTGCTCTTTTCCACGCGCTTCATTTCCTTTTGACGCTTTAGAAAGGTAGTGGTCAAAGATAGCTCCTTCATCAGAGTTGTACGGGCCTAAAAGAAACGGCTCCGTTTTTAGCCGCACACGGCAACAGCGGCTGGTGTATCAAACGCAAAAGCTGTGGCACACTTAATCAGGCAACAAAATCCACGCACGGTTCAGAACTTGCCATCCCGCACCGCCAGCTCTGCCTCGAGCTGCCGGTCGCGGCACGGCGAACCGCGTTTACCCATTCAAATCTACTGAGACGAAGCTCTACCAGCGCGGTTCCCGCGGCTGTCGCGCGGATTCGCGATAATCCTCGTTTGAAAAGCGATCCCGCCCGCCTCCGCCCTTGCCGCCGCGTCCGCCATCGCGGCCCCCGCCGCCATCGCGACCGCCACCGCCGCCCGGACGTCCGCCACCGCCACCACGCGGACCCGAAAAACCACCGGGTCGCGGCCCGCGCGGAGGTCCGCTTTCGCCCTTCGGACGCGCTTCATTCACCTTCAAATTTCGGCCGCCGGATTCTTTTCCATCCAGACCGGCAATCGCCTGTGCGGCTTCTTCATCGTTCGGCATTTCCACGAATGCAAATCCGCGCGCCCGTCCCGTTTCGCGATCCATCGCCATGTGCACGCGCGTCACCTGGCCGAAGGGCTCGAACAGCGCTCGCAAATCGCTTTCCGTCGTCTGGAAGTTCATGTTCCCAACAAAAAGACTTTTCACGTTGCTTCTCCCGGTATTTTGCTGCGCCGCATTCGAGAGCACCCCGCGAAGGTTTCTCCCGCTTGGACCGGCGGCTTCGAATCGGCTGAAGTCAGCTGCAGGGAGGGTCGCAAGGCGGCCACCACGAGGTTCAGGCAATTCATCGTCGCAAGTCTGACAATAACACAATCGGGCACAAATGGCTTGATCGCTGTAAATAACAGCCAAATTTTTGCTTAGGGCATCCGTTGCCAAATGGACGGCTTGAGATGCAGGCAGTTCCAGTCTGGAAAGGCCCGCCCCAAGCTTTCAGCAACACAGAAAAGGATTTCCACTGCGTCCTAGTACAGGCCTCAGAAAACGGCATGTCACTGGCTAAGTGCTGTATTTTCAGTGTCTAAGAATGGCAATGCAGTTGCTCCTACCAAGCGTAGGCAGGCACTCCGCAGGTGCTCCAGGTAGTCCATTTGCTGCCCTGAATCGCAATACCAAGGCATTTAAGCCCTAGGACGGGTGTGCGCACCCGAAGGAAAACTTCGATAATGATCAAAAAGCTAGCTTTATTGTTCGCCGTTAGCGGCATGCTTCTCACCGCCAAAGCCGATACGGTAACCCAACTTTACAGTTCCGCCTCCACCACCACCAATAACTCCATCGCAGAGGGCATCGCCGACGCGGGAGCAACGGTCAATATTGACACCAATCCTGCATGGTTCGGGCCTCTGCGCAATTCCAGCTGGGTTTCCTTTGCCGACACCGGCAACCCGAGCGATCCTGGCTTCTACACGGTGCCGAATGGCACCTTCGTCACCTTCGCTCAGACCTTCACCCTAAGCGGAGGAACCATCACCTCTGCGTCCTTGGACGTTCTCGCGGACGACACCACCTCCATCGTCGTCAACGGCGTGCAAATCTTCGCAGCGGATCTGATTGGACCATATCCGACCTGCTCGATCACCACGGTTGGCTGCTTATCGACGACGGAAGGTGTGTTCGACACCGCGCAACTCGCGCCATACCTGAACGCCGACGGCAGCAACACCATCGACTTCACCGCGTATCAGGAAAACGGCAGCTCCTACGGCCTGGACTATTCCGGAACCATCACCACCACTCCCGAGCCGGGAACGTTTGTTCTCATTGGCGCGGGCCTTCTTGCCCTCGCGCTGCTGAAGTTCCGCGCCTGAGGTTTCCAGCAGTTGAGGCCGAACGCCAAACCGCGGAAGATTGCGGGTATCGGCCAGCATCGCAAAGAGTCGTCCAATCGGGCGGCTCTTTTTATTTGTGGAGGTCCTGAAACACTCACACCGATGTCTTAGTGCTCTAAGCGTCACGGTCACGCTCTTGCGCCAGGCTGCTGCAACGCGACATGATCAAACCAGAAGCATTTCTTGCGGCGTCAGGCCCGCTGCGCAGAGCCTTGCGCGGCGCAGTCAATGTTCCATATTCTTCGAGGGCGCTTCACTTCGCACCCATGCTGAATGGACGAAAAATCGTGGTGGTCATGCCGGCCTTCAACGCCGCCAAAACCCTCGAGCAAACCTACCGCGATTTGCCGCGAGATTTTGTGGACGAAGTGATCCTGGTAGATGACGCCAGCGTCGACCACACCGCGCTTTTAGCGTCGGAGCTGGGCATGGTGACCTTCGTGCACCGCAAGAATCTAGGTTACGGCCGAAATCAGAAGACCTGTTATCGCGAGGCCCTCAGCCGCGGCGCCGACATCGTGGTCATGCTCCACCCCGATTACCAATATTCCCCGCACCTGATCGTTTCTCTGGCCGGGATGATCGCCTACGGCGAATACGACGTGGCGCTGGGCTCGCGCATCCTGGGCGTGGGCGCGTTGCAAGGCGGTATGCCGGTCTACAAATACATCGCCAACCGCGTGCTGACGCTCTTTCAAAACCTGGCCTTGAACCACAAATTGTCTGAATATCACACCGGCTACCGCGCGTTTTCGCGGCGCGTGCTGGAAACCTTGCCGCTCGAAGCCAATAGCGACGATTTTGTTTTCGACAATGAAGTGCTCGCGCAAATTATTTTCTTTGGTTTCCGCATTGGGGAAGTTTCCTGCCCCACGCGCTATTTCGCGGAAGCTTCTTCCATCAACTTTTCCCGCAGCGTGAAGTATGGTTTCGGTGTGCTGGCCACCTCCATTAAGTTTCGCCTGCAGAAAATGCATCTCGGCAACTTCCGCATTTTTCAGGGGGAAGGAAACCGTCTCTTCCAGGACTACTACGAACTGGTGAATAAATAGTGAGCGTCGGAAGCGCTGCCGTGGCCGCGGACTCCCAGCCCGCTCCCGCGACCCATCTGCCCCGCATACCACACGAACACGCGACGCTTTTCCTGGCCGTGCTACTTGCTCTGGCTTCGTTTGCGCTCTATCAACACTCCCTGCAGAACGGCTTCGTCAGTTACGACGATCCCGCTTACGTCACCAAAAATATCCAAGTGCAAAAGGGCCTCACCGCCGGCAGCGCCGCTTGGGCGTTTACCTCCACCTCCGAGGCCAACTGGCATCCGCTGACCTGGCTTTCGCACATGGCGGACATACAAATCTATGGCGCCAAACCCGCCGGCCATCACCTCACCAACGTCCTGCTGCACTGCCTGAATGTCGTACTGCTCTTTCTGTTGCTGCGCTGGGGCACCCGCGCGCTGTGGCGCAGCGCTATGGTTGCGGCGCTTTTTGCCGTGCATCCGCTAAATGTAGAGACCGTGGCCTGGATCGCGGAGCGCAAGTCGCTCATCTCCACGCTCTTTCTGCTGCTGGCTGTTGGCGCATATGGGTGCTATGTCCGCAAGCCTTCTTTCAGTCGCTACTTGTCCGTCGCCGCGCTCTTTATCCTGGGGCTGATGGCTAAACCCATGATTGTGACCTTGCCCTTCGCGTTGCTCCTGCTGGACTACTGGCCCTTGCAACGCCTACCGTCGCCAGTTGCCGCCAACGGCGCCCGCGATTTCGCTTCCTCATTGCGCAAATTGTTCGTGGAAAAAATTCCGCTGTTCCTGCTCTCCTTCGCAAGTATCGTCATCACCGTCTACGCCCAGCGTAAGGGTGGCGCCGTCGGTTCGGTGCTGCTCTTGCCCCTTCGCTGGCGCATCCAGAATGCTGTCAACTCCTATCTTGTTTACCTCGAAAAAGCATTTTGGCCCGCGAAGCTCGCTGTTTTCTATCCCCATCCGGAAGGGTCGCTGCCTGCCTGGAAAGTCGAGCTCGCGGCCATAATTTTGATCGCCATCAGCCTCCTCGTGTGGCGCTACCGCCGGAAACGCTTTCTCGTTGTTGGCTGGTTGTGGTACCTCGGCACCCTGGCGCCTGTCATCGGTATTATCCAAGTCGGCCGCCAGGCGATGGCCGATCGCTATGCCTATCTTCCGCTGCTGGGAATCTTCGTCATGACCGTCTGGCTTGCCGGGGACCTTGTGTACCAGGTGGGGGCTCGCCTGCCCTGGCTCCGTGCCGCCGCCGGCGCGGCGGGCGCAATCGCGGTTTGTGCCTGCGCAGTGCTCTCCTACGTACAGATTGGCTACTGGCAAGACAGCTACACGCTCTTCTCCCATGCTCTTGCTGTAACTCCGGACAATGCCATTGCGGAAGATAACCTCGGAGCCGCACTAGTCGCCATGGGTCGGCCCGCGAGTGCCGTGCCGCATTTCGAAGACGCCGTTCGCCTCGCGCCGCAGCTTGCCTCCGCGCACTATAACCTTGCCATTGTCCTGCACGGCCAACGGCAATTTGTGCGGGCCGCCGACGAATACCAAATCGCCGCGCGCATGGCTGCGGACCCTGCCGAAGCCGCCTCGGCGCACAACAATCTGGCCGTCCTCTATCTGCAGACCAATCGCATCCCGCAAGCCCTCAGCGAATTCGATTCCGCGCTGGCCTTGAACCCTGGAGAGTTGAGCAGCCTCATCGGCCGCGGTTCGATCGAATTGCAACAGGGCCGCGCGGACGCCGCGCTGGCAGATTTCGTCCGCGCCGCGCAGATTGCTCCATCCCCGGTTGCCATCTACTGGCAAGGCCAAGCCCTCGAAGCGAAAGGGGACGTGCCTTCCGCCGTGGCCGCCTATAAAAATGTGTTGCGTTTGGCCCCGCGATTCACCGAGGCGCAGACTCGCCTGAACATTCTTCTGGCACCAACGGAAAATCTCTCGCCGTCTTCTGGGAACGCTCCGCGCTAAAAATCTCGCAGCTTTCAGGAAGTCGCTTGAGGATTTGCTGACAAATTTTTACGAAGTCTCCGCGCCATCCACCATCGTCGGCGGTGCAGTGGGTCCCACCGCGCCCGTCGCAGGTCCCTCAGACCCTTGCGTAACGAAATAAGCCACCGCCAAACTGGTGGCCAACAGCATTGCCGCCAACGCATATGGCGCTCCCGGCACCGGATGCCGCATGCGAGCCGCCGTCGCCACGGCAAACACCTGCGTGAAAAGCAGCGGCCCAATCATCCCCGTGAGCGAACGCACTGAATTAATGGCGCCTTGCAATTTTCCCTGGGAGGAATGATCCACATGCCGCGACATCATCGATTGCACCGACGGGGCCGCAATCCCCCACAAAGCCACAAACGGTATCGCGGCAAAAACCATCCATCCCTTGTACGCCAGCCCGAATCCCATAAACGACACCACGCCGAACATTAGTCCCAGCAGCACGCTGTTGCGCTCGCCAATCTTTTTCACCACCGGCCCCACCAGCGCTCCCGAAACGATCATGATCCCCAGCCCAACCATTGCCAGCGAGAACCCAATCATGCCCTCGCTCCACTGATACCGGTAAATCGTGTACAGCACAAACACGGACGGCAGCACTTGGTGCGCCAGGTAATACAGCGTCATCACCACCGACAGGCCCGTCAGCGCTGGATGCGAACGCAGCAATGTCAGGGAAGCCAAAGGATTTGCGATGTGCATACCTTTCTTGGAGCGCCGCTCTGGCGGCAACGATTCCGGCAGGATGAAAAATCCGTAGAGGGTGTTGGCCAGGCTGAGCCCGGCGGCCACCCAGAAAGGGAAGCGCAGATTGTACGTGGCCAGCGCCCCGCCCACGCCCGGGCCGATGATAAATCCCAGACCGAACGCGGCACTCAGCAGTCCGAACTGTTTCGCGCGTTTTTCCGGCGCCGTCACGTCCGTGACGTACGCGAACGCCGTCGAAATATTCGACGTGGTAATCCCCGAGATCAGCCGCCCCACAAACAGCCAACCCAGCGATGGCGCCAGCGCCATGAAAATGTAATCGAGTCCGAGACCCATGCAGGAGATCAGAATGATCGGTCGGCGGCCGTAGCGGTCCGATAGCGCCCCCAGCACCGGAGAAAACAGAAACTGCATGGCGGCCCAGCCGAATCCGAAATAGCCGGTGATGGATGCCGCTCGCGAGACGTTGTTGGACTCGAACAGGATAATCAGCTTCGGCAGCGCCGGCGCGATGATTCCGAACGCCAGGAAATCCAGCAATATTGTGACGAAAATAAAAAGGAACGCCGCGCGGCTGGCGGCTCCTTGCGGCGCTGGCGGGGCAGGGGACGACAACGGACCCTCCTCAGAATCGCTGATTGTAACGGGGAATCGAACGGCCCGCCACAGGTTCGACGATCCGCCACTTGCCCTCCGCGTCGGCGATGGGCGCCGGAGCATGAGGCTGTCCGTCAACTTCTTATCGAGAGTATGCTGATGCGGGGCGCGCCTTGTGTGTCGATCCCATCATCGCTGCGATACGAGCAACCCAGTTCCGCGCATTTCTTAGGGGGACAAAATGATTTCCGGCGCTCACGTGGTTGTCCATAGTAAAGACCCCCAGGCGGACCGCGGCGTGCTCAGACTTCCAGGATCACCGGCAAAATCAACGGGCGTTTGGACGTATGCTTGTTGATATACCGCTTGAGGTCCACGCGAATTTTCTCTTTAATGACGCCCCAGTCCGATTTTTCTTCCGCGTTTGATTCCGAGACCGTTTTCAGCACCACCGCACGCGCGCCGGCCACCAGTTCTTGCCCGTTGTCGCTCATCAGTCCGCGCGTAACGATCTCCGGTTGCGACTCCAGTTTCCCGGTGTGCTTGTCGATGGCAATAATGGTCACCACCACGCCGTCCTCGGACAGGTGCTTGCGGTCCCGCACCACCACTTCTTCGATTTCTTCCAGCGAACCGGAATCCACCAGCACCCGCCCCGCCGTTACAGGATCGCGCCGGTACGCCCCGTCTTCGTTGAATTCCAGCACCTGCCCGTCTTCCATCAGCAAGATTTCGCCGCTGACGCATCCCAATTGCGCGGCCAGCGCCGCGTGGCGGAACAAGTGCCGGAACTCCCCGTGCACCGGAATAAAATATTTCGGCTTCACCAATTGCAGAATCAGCTTTTGCTCTTCCTGGCTGGCGTGCCCGGATACGTGAATCGTCCCCGCCGAATTGTCGTAATACACCAGCGCCCGCCTGCGGAACATATGGTCCAGCATGCGGAAAATCGCTTTCTCATTTCCCGGAATAATGCGCGCCGATAAAATCACCGAATCGTTCTCATCCACGCTCACGAACCGGTGATTGTCCACCGCGATTCGCGATAGCGAAGACATCGGCTCCGCTTGGCTGCCGCTGGCCATGATGATGATGCGCTTCGGATCGAAGCTGCGAATATCTTGTGGCCGCACCACCATCCCGTCGGGAATCCGCAGATACTCCAGTGAGTGCGCGATCTCCACGTTGTCGACCATGCTGCGGCCCACGAACGCCACCTTGCGCCCCACCCGCGAAGCAATATCGATCACCTGCTGGATGCGATGCACCGACGAAGCAAAGCACGATAAAATTACCCGCCGCGGCGCCGACCGGCACAAATCCTCGATCCGCGGCACGATCGCGCGTTCCGACGGCGTAAATCCCGGCCTCTCCACGTTCGTCGAATCGCTGAACAGCGCCAGCACCCCTTCCGCCCCATAGCGCGCGAAGGTATGCAAATCGAACGGTGCGCCGCCGACCGGCGTTTGGTCAATTTTGAAGTCTCCGGTGTGGATGATCACTCCCACCGGCGTGCGCACCGCGAGAGACACGCAATCGATGGTGCTGTGCGTCACGGCAATAAATTCAATCTCAAACGGTCCCAGCTCCACCAGCCGGCCGGGGACCACCTCGCGCAAGGTCGTCGAACTGAGTAAGCCCGCCTCCTCAATCCGCTTCTTCACCAGCGCCAGCGTAAACCGCGTGCCATAGATCGGCACGTTCAAATCTCGCAATATGTACTGCAAGGCTCCGATATGGTCTTCGTGCCCGTGCGTCAGCACAATGCCGCGCACGTGCGCCCGATTCTGCTTCAAGTACGAAATATCCGGAATAACTAGGTCAACTCCCAGCAGCTCCGATTCCGGGAACATCATGCCCGCGTCGATGACGATGATGTCGTCGCCAACTCGCAAAGCCATCATGTTCATTCCGAATTCGCCGAGACCGCCGAGAGGAATTGCCAGTAAGGATTGCCGAGGCTTGCTCAATGAGGCGTCATCTCCGAGACGCAATCGAGAATCGTATCACACCGCCACACCCGGCCGTTGTGGTAGCGGCTCTTACCTTTAAGCTCATGAGCCAGCGCCCTGAACGGGTAAATTTGCCCCATCGCCCCGCCGGTTGGCCCGATTATTTTCCTTGACAAGCTAGGCAAGATCCTGTATCATTACTCCCGTAGAGAAGTGCGCCTACCTCAGCCGTCATTTCTGACATTTCTTGGCCAATTTACAGGGTGGCATCGCTCCGTCCGGAGGTAACTAGTTGTGTACTACAGGAGCGCCGTAAGTCGCCCAGAATGAGCACTTGCGAATCGTTATCAAAACAAAGCACTTTAACTACCTTTAGAATCACAACCTTTCCAGTATTCTGGGGGGTGTCTCCCGGCCTCGTCGCCAAATCCTACCGTCGTGGATTGCCGGCGAAAAGGTGCACAATCGACACCAATATCACCGCTCCAAGCGTCGCCGCTGCCAGTGAATAGAGAAATCCTCCGCCGAAAATCCCCAATTTGACGAATATCCATCCGCCCAGGAGGGAACCAACCAGCCCCAAAATGATGTCGGTGATGCAGCCGTAACCTTCGCCGCGCGCGATCTTTCCCGCCAGCCACCCGGCGATCAGCCCAATAATGACCCATCCCAGAATACTGCGCTGGTCGTACACCACTACGTGTTCGTGATAGACCGTCTGCAGAACTGTTGCAAGCATGCATCCTCCATGAAGTTGGTGTCCATGAGCCCCGATTTGGTAGCAGCATTCTAACCCTTCGGCGCCATCACGCCTATACAGAGAATTCCCCGGATCGGGCAGCACGGATCTCCCGAATGACTGCTGGCTTCACACCGCGAAAACTGGCGCCTGAATTGACTTGCCTGGGAACCGCAACTAACATGCGTACCGCCATGGCAGATCCCAAATCCCTCCTGGGCCAGACGATTTCCCACTACCGCATCGTGGAAAAACTTGGAGGCGGGGGCATGGGCGTGGTTTACAAGGCCGAGGACACGCGACTCGGCCGGAGCCTGGCGCTGAAATTTCTTCCAGAGGAAACGGCAAAAGACACGCAGACGATTGAGCGCTTTCGACGCGAGGCGCGCGCCGCTTCTGCCCTGAACCATCCCAACATCTGCACGATTTATGATATCGGCGATCACGACGGACGTAGTTTTATTGCCATGGAGCTGCTGGAAGGGACGACTTTAAAGCGGCGCATCGACGGGCGGCCTCTCGAAATCGAAGCCGTACTGGAGTTCGGTATTCAAATCGCCGACGCTTTGGATGCCGCTCATGCCAAAGGCATCGTGCACCGGGATATTAAACCGGCCAACGTATTCATCACCGAACGCGGCCAAGCCAAGGTGCTGGATTTCGGCCTGGCAAAGATCTCCCGGGTTGCGCTGGAAGAGCGCGTGCTTCCGGATTCGGCGGGCCGCACCGTTATCGCCGCCGCGGACGAGCTCACCAGCCCTGGCACAGCTCTGGGTACCGTGGCCTACATGTCGCCGGAGCAAACGCGCGGCGAGGAATTGGATTCGCGCACGGATCTCTTTTCTCTTGGCGTCGTACTGTACGAAATGGCTACCGGCCGGCAAGCGTTTTCCGGCAACACCGCCGCCATCGTCTTCGACGCTATTTTGAACCGCACGCCCTCGTCACCGGCCCGCTTGAATTCTCAAATCTCGCCGGAGTTGGCGCAAATCATTGAGACCGCGATTCAGAAAAGCCCCCGATTGCGCTATCAGGTAGCTGCTAAACTGCGCGACGATCTCAAGCGCCTGAAACACGATTCGGATTCCGGCGGACGCGTTCCCGTGGAAAAAGCCGCGGCCAAATCCTTGGCGGCGTTGTACTTTGAGAATCCCGGCGGCGCCAAAGAGGACGAATATTTCCGCGACGGCATCACCGAAGATATCATCACCGAACTTTCTAAAATCAAGGAACTCTGGGTGCTGACACGCTCCGCCGTGATGGCTTATCGCGACAAGCCGGTTACCGCTCCGGAGGTCGGGCGAGAACTGAACTCCGCCTATGTTCTCGAAGGCAGCCTGCGCCGCGCGGGAAACCGCTTGCGTATTACCGCGCGGCTGGTGGAAACCGCTACCGCGCGCTCCGTCTGGGCAGAGCGCTATGACCGCCAGATGGAAGATGTCTTCGCCATCCAGGATGAGATCGCGCAGAGCATTGCCAAGGCGCTGAAATTGGTTCTCACCGAGCAAGAGAAACGTGCCATCGAGAAAGCCCCTACAACCGATGTGCAGGCGTACGACTACTACCTGAAGGGCCGGCAGTTTTTGCACCGGTATCGCCGCAAAAGTTTTGATTTTGCACGGCAGCTCTTTGCCCGCGCGATCGTCATTGACCCAAAGTACGCTCTTGCTTATGCGGGAGTGGCGGATTGCTGTTCATTCCTTTATCTCTGGTGGGATGCCAGCGACGACAACTTAAAGGAAGCGGAGGCCGCCAGCCGCAAAGCGGTGGAGCTGGATCCCGAGTTGGCGGAAGCCCACGTGTCGCGCGGATTGACGCTGCAGATCAACAAGAAGTACGAGGACGCCCACCAAGAATTCGAGACGGCCATTCGTCTGAATCCAAAATTGTTCGACGCGTACTACTTCTACGCGCGGCTTCGCTATCAGCGCGGAGAGCTCGCGGAGGCGGCGCAATTGTACGAAAAGGCTTGCTGGGCAAATCCGGAAGACTTTCAAGCGCCCATGCTTCTCGGTCAGACCTATGTTCACATGCAACGCAAATTGGAGGGCGAGGCCGTCAGGCAGCGGGCCTTGCGCATCATCGAAAAGCATCTGGAGGTGGATCCGGACGATGCGCGGGCGCTGTACTTCGGCGCTGCCGGCTTGTTCCAAGTCGGTCAGCGAGAACGTGCTCTGGAGTGGGCGCGCCGGGCGCTTTCTGTTGATCCGGATGATCCCGCGGTTATTTACAATGTGGCCTGCAGCTACGCGCTGTTGGGTTTAGACGAAGAGGCGATCTCTTGCCTGGAAAAAGTGATGGCGCAAAGCTCTTCTGGCTCTTTGTACAAAGTCTGGGCCGAGCAGGATTCGGACCTGGATTCCCTTCGTAACAATCCGCGCTTTCAAGTATTGCTCAAAGCTTGGTGAGAGCCCCGATTGACGCTGCCGCTTTAATTTCTGGAGCGCCTATCGCTTCAACCGCGTCTTAGTCGGCGATGCACTGCCTCAACGCCCGGACGGTTGCTGTTGCGTCATGCAGTGCAACGTGCCGAGTCCCAGCACCAGATCGCGGCAGGGGATGCCGATCACTTCGCGGCCCGGAAATAGTTGCGCAATCGTGTTCAGCGCCACACGGTCCTTGCCATCCGTAAACGTCGGAACGATCACCAGCTTGTTGGCGATGTAAAAATTCGCATAACTCGCGGGCAATTGCTGCTTGTCGAAATAGATTGGCGCGGGCATCGGGAGTGTCACTACGCGTAGCGCCTTGCCATCCTGATCGCTGCTGGACTTGAGAATCTCGAGATTTTCCTGCAGCGCCGCGTAATTCGCATCGTCGCGATTTTCCTCCACGATAGTCACCACCGTGTTCGCATCGACGAATCGCGAGAGGTCGTCCACGTGGCCATGCGTATCGTCTCCGGCAATGCCATTTTTTAGCCAGATGGCTTTCTTCACACCGAGATATTCGCGAAATATTTCTTCATAGTCTTGCCGCGTAAATCCCGGGTTGCGTTCCTGCGTCTTGCTCAGCAAACACTCTTCGGTGGTCAGCAGCGTCCCTTTGCCGTTCACGTCGATGCTCCCGCCTTCGAGCACCACGCGCCGGCCCTTGTGGACCGGCAGAAAAACTTTCCGCTTCAGCTTTCGATTTAGCTTTGTCACCGCGGCTGCGTCGCGTTTGTGATTCGCATATTTGGCCCAGCCGTTAAAGACAAAATGGTTGAACGCCACTTCGCCGGATTCGTTCGCGACACAAATGGGACCCGAGTCGCGCATCCACCCGCGATCCGTTGGCACGTGAAAGAAATCCACGTTCTCCAGCAGCGCTCCGGATTTTTTAAGGATTATGCGCACGCGTTTTGCGGCGCTCGCATTTTCCACCAGCAGGTGAACGCGCTCCACGCGCGACAAGTGCCGCACGATCTCCGCGAATGCCCACGGAATGGTCGCGAATTTTCCCGGCCAATCGGTCACTTCGTGCGGCCAGCCCAGCCAAGTAGCCTCGTGCGGTTCCCACTCCGCGGGCATGCGATAGCCCTGTGCGTATGGAGTTTCTTGCAAGTGTCCGGGTGAACCAGCCTGTGGGGTTTTCTTCGCTCGGGAGCGCGCCATGCCGTTTATTCGCCCAGCCAGCGCTGCAGAATCGGTGGATATGCATCAATGCGGCGGTCGCGCAGGAAAGGCCAATTGCGCCGCGTATCTTCGCTCTTGGCCGGATCGCATTCAGCCACCAGGATCTCTTCCTTGTGGTCACCCGCTTCCGCAACGACTTGTCCGAAAGGATCGGCCACCAAAGAATGCCCCCAGAATTCCAGCCCGGCATCGCCTTTCTCCGGCTTGCCTTCAAAGCCCACGCGATTCACCGCCGCGGCATAAATTCCGTTGGCAATCGCATGAGCGCGATGCATGGTCCGCCAGGCATCCAGTTGCGCCGCGCCAAATTCCGCTTTCTCATGCGCATGCCATCCGATGCTGGTGGGATAAAAAATCACCTGCGCGCCGCCTAGGGCAGTAATGCGTGAACCTTCCGGATACCACTGGTCCCAGCAGATCTGCACGCCGATGCGTGCGAACTTCGTGTCAAAATTCGGAAATCCCAGATCGCCCGGCGTAAAATAAAATTTCTCGTAGTACAGCGGGTCATCCGGAATATGCATTTTCCGGTATTTTCCCAGCATCGATCCATCGGCATCCAGAACCGCCACGGTATTGTGATAAACGCCCGCCGCACGCCTTTCAAACAGCGAGGCCACCAGCGCGACACCCAGTTCCTTCGCGATTTTCGACAAATGTTCCGTCGTCGGACCCGGCACCGGCTCCGCCAGCTCGAACAGCGCCGCGTCTTCCGTGCGGCAAAAATATTCGCCGTGAAATAATTCATGCAGGGAAATAATCTGCGCGCCGCGTTTTGCCGCTTCGCGAATGTGCGCGCTCGCCAGCTCCAGATTTTCCGCTGCGTTCGTGGTGCATTTCATCTGCACCAGCCCGATGCTGAATTTATTCGCCATAATTTTTAGTTTATCATGGGCAACAAACTCTTCCTCGCGTACGATTAACCTTTCTTTTCTCGCGCGTTTGTACTAAAACTCGTCGCAGAAATAAACGTTTCTCTCAGCAACAGTGGTTCACCATCGACCGGCGGCGATGCACAGCCTTTCGTACTTCTCGTTCTGACGCAACGAGACCAGGAGCTCTGATGGCGAAAGCGCCAAAGAAAACCGTGACCGGCCGTGTGCTGCACGACCCCGTGAAAGATAAACTGCGGCCGATTTTCCCCATCGATCTCTCAAAATGCCGCACCATCGATCAACTGGTGCGCGCCATGGCCGATACCGCATTCACCGGCCGCCAGATTGGCGACGCCGCCGACGTTCTCGAAGCCATGGCCCGCGACAAAGATTGCTTTGTGGTCATGACCCTGTCCGGCGCGCTCACCGTCGGCAAAATGGGCCTGATTTTTTGCGACCTCATCGAATCCGGCATCGTGAAAGCCATCGTCTCCACCGGGGCGCTCATGGCTCACGGCCTGGTCGAAGCCACCGGCCACTCCCATTTCCGTTACGATCCGGACAAAATGGACGACGAACAGTTGTTCGCGGCCGGCTACAACCGCGTTTACGATTCCCTCGAGCCGGAAGTAAATCTCGATCACGTCGAAGAAGTGATGGATCTCATTCTTGATAAATGGGACGCTTCGGAAGTGGCTTGCAGTTGGAAGATCCACCGCCGCATTGGCGAATACCTCGTCAAACATTCCAAAGGACGCGGCATCTTAAAATCCGCCTACGAACACAACGTGCCCGTTTTCGTTCCCGCGTTCACCGATTCCGAGCTGGGCATCGATTTCGCCCTCCACAAAATTCTGCGCACGCGGCAAAAACGCCAGCTCTTGCGCTACGATCCGTTTGAGGACTTCGAGAAATTTGCCGGCACGATGCTGGCCACCGAGCGCATGGGCATTTTCACCATCGGAGGCGGCGTGCCGCGCAACTGGTCGCAGCAGTTCGGTGTCTACGCCGAACTTCTGGCGCGGCGCGGCTACCAAAAACTCCCGCTCAAGCGTTACAACTACGGCCTGCGCATTTGTCCCGAACCGGTTCATTGGGGCGGCCTGAGCGGCAGCACCTATACGGAAGCCGTTTCCTGGGGGAAATTTGTTCCCATTCACGAGGGCGGAATGTTCGCGGAAGTCTTCGACGATGCCACCGTGGCGCTGCCGCTAGTGGTGGGCGCGGTGCTGGAGCGGCTCAAGTATTACGAGCGCACGAAATAATCCGGAGACTAGTTAACGGTGATCTGCGTACCGAGACCGGCGTATAGATAATTTTCACCAAAGGTTTTTTGCAGCCGGAGGAACGCCGCTTCCCCGGTGCAATGACCCGGGGCGATCTCGTCGATCTTCCATTTATTTTTTAGCGCATCGGCCAAACGGTCGATTTCCGGTGTTGGCGCCTGCACGAGATGCAAACCGCCGAAAACGATATGAACGTGGGGATCGACGGCGCTGGAGGCTTGCAGGATTTCTTCAATTCCCGCATGCGAGCAGCCATCCACCAAAGTCAGCCCCGCGGGACCCTTCATGGCCAAGGTGAGCTCGGGCAACTCCAGAGTGTGCGGATTTTTCGAGACCGTGAACACCACAAAAACGCCAGGAATTATTTCGGTGAGCTTGTCGACCAGAACAAAGTGCCCGGCGTTGTAGAGCTTTCCAAAGTGAGCGTCTGTCGGATAGTCGCCGTCAAAATAGCGCATTTTTGCCGACAGGGAAGTCTCCGGCCGGAAGAATGACGCGGGAATCGCGCCTCCGCCGAAGCCGTTGGAGCCATCGGCGGGCACATAGACGGTAACATCCGGATTCACCTTCAAGAGATATTTCAGGCCCGTGGCATGGTCGGCGTGGCGATGGGAGACGACCACGAAGTCCAAATGGGTCAGATCGACCTTCAGAGCTTTGACGTTGTGCTCAAAAATGTCTTCGTTGTTGCCGGTGTCGAACAAGATGCGCTTGCCGTCGTGCTCGACCAGCGCCGAAAATCCCCAATCACGCGTAAGCGCCGGATTATTTCCGAAGGCGTCGTAGAGAATAGTGACGCGGTCGCTAGCGCCAGCCGGCTGCACGAGAAATGTGAAGGCAAGAATGCAGGAAACGCAGAATATGGAACGGAAGAGTTTCAATGGGACCTCCGAATAGAGAGGAATCGGAACTAGTCGTCGTCGCCAATCAGAATTGCCGCACCCAGCACGGTCGTCCACAAGCCGCGCTTGTCGCCCACCGCGGATTGCGTCACCTGCATGGTTCGGACGATCTTGTTGGAAATGCGATACACTTCTTTTTTCTCGTCGAAAGATAAATCCGGATCGAATTCCACGTTCAGCGTCGTCGCCAGCATTTCCGCAGCCAGTTCTTCCGCGTACTCGCCCGCAACTTCCTCGGTCTCGCCGAATGAGTGATGTTCGGAAAGGTACCCGTACATGGTTTTGTCGCTCGGCAATGCCAGCCCGATACTCGCCGCGATCAGGCGATGCGCTTCCTTGGTCGAATTCTCGCTGATCACGGTAAAGGCCACTTGTCCCGGCTTGATGTGCTTCAAACCTTCGCTGCGGGAAATCAATTTGCAGTTAGGAGGGAAAATAGAAGAGACGCGCACGATGTTGCAAGCGGCGATTCCCGCGTTGCGCAACGCCAACTCAAAACTCGAAAGTCTTTCACGGTGCTTACCGACGCCTTTGGTGAGAAATATTTTCTTTGCGACGAACGCCATAGGCTGGTTTTTCGTGCCTCCGTGGTGGAGAGAAAAAAATGTGCGCTGAGGAAAAGTAACAAGAAGGTATTGCACTGTCAACGTGTTTCGAGGCCGTGAAGCGCTTTCAGCTCCGTGAACGTCCCGTTACAACCGCGCGACCGTGTAGAGATTTGCGGCTTATCATTCCGCGCCGTCTCGCCCCATCATGTTTCGGAGTCGATCGACAGGTGCGCCAGCAATTTTCCCAGCGGTCGGCAAAGCGCCACCACTCTGCTCAACTCTTCGGCGGTGAAATCCGGGCCGACGGACATCGCGGTCGCGCCTTTGCGGCTCACTTGCATGACGCCCACCACGCGCTCTTCCGCCAAAATCGGCGCCGAAATAATTTTCTGAATGGCTTCGCCGCTTTCCGTTCCAATCTTCACGCCTTCAAACACGCTGGCGTGCCGCACGGCGGCGAAATTATTCACGATTTCCGCCTTGGCCTCCCGCGCCGTGCGCGCCGCCAGCGCCGAATTGCTCGACAGCGGCACGAAGCCGATATTTTTCAGTTCTGCCGGCGCCAAAAAATATAAATGCTTCCACCGCAGCGAAACCGCCATGATCGCCACTTCATCGGTGCGCACACCCAGGCTTTTGGCGATGCGTTCCGCCAGCGGCACGATCTGCAAACGTTCCGCCGGCACTCCGCCTTCCGTGGACAGCGCGTCCGCCAGACGTTCCAGTTCTGCAACCAGAGTGTGTCTTGTGGTCATGAAGCCGTTCTTCTTTGCTTTTGGGCGGCCTGGGAGGAAGGGAGGTTCCCGGCAAGTTGCATTCCCTGACACAAATTGTACCGTGCGCCTCTGCCCGCGCAAGAATATTTCAAATCTTTTGTGCTTAACGAAAACGGCGGATCGTGGATGAATTTGTCGGATTTCCCCGCAAACCGCCTCCCGGCTTGCGTCGCCGCGGGCGACTACTTATACTGGTTTTGCCGCAATTCTTTCGCATACTTGAACGAGGCCAGGCGAAAATCTCCCGTTATGGGATTCGTTCCAGGTCCGCCTCAAGCACGGCGGAAAATTCGCGGGGAGAGGGCATGTCCGCCACGGCAACTCAGCCAGACGCAAGTTATCTCCTCCGCAAGCTGCATTCTTTAACCGGAATTATTCCCGTTGGCGCATTTCTGGCTGAGCATTTCTGGTCCAACAGCGCCGCGCTGGTCAGCGCCGAAAAATACAATCAAACTTCTACGGACTTGCAGACCATTCCTTTCCGCTTGTTCGTCGAATGGGCGTTTATTTTTTTGCCCATCCTTTTTCACGGCGGCTACGGTGTGTATATCTGGCTGCGCGGGCAATCCAACGTATCGCAATATCCGTGGGTCAAGAATTGGCTGTACACCGCGCAGCGCTATACCGGGCTGGTCGCTTTCGTTTATATCGGCTGGCACCTGTACACGGAACGTTATTTGACCCACGGGATGTCCACCTACGCCACGGTGGAAAGCGATTTGCAGAACCCCTGGTATTTGGCATTTTTCGCCGTCGGTGTTCTCGCCTCCTCGTTCCATCTCGGCGTGGGCATTTGGAATTTTCTGTGCAAGTGGGGGCTGGCCGCCACCGCGCGCGCGCAACGCGCCGCCGGTCAATTGGGCCTGGTCGTGGGTGTTACCTTCAGCGTTGTCGGCGTGCTCATACTGATCAGTTTCCGTTATAACTGGCACCCCTTCGCTTCCTACATAAACAAATGAGCCAGCCTAAAATTATCGTCGTTGGCGGAGGTCTGGCCGGCCTGATGGCCGCCATTCGCGTGGCGGAATCTGGCGTGCCCGTGGATCTCTTTTCCATCGTGCCGGTAAAACGCTCGCATTCCGTTTGCGCCCAAGGCGGCATCAACGCCGCGAAAAATCAAAAGGGCGAAGGCGACTCCATCGCCAAGCATTTCGACGACACCATTTTCGGCGGCGATTTTCTCGCCAATCAAACGCTCGTGCGGCGCATGTGCGAGGCCGCCCCGGGCATCATCGATCTGCTGGACCGCATGGGCGTGATGTTCAATCGCACCCCGGAAGGTTTGCTCGATTACCGGCGTTTTGGCGGCACGCTGTATCACCGCACCGCGTTCGCCGGCGCGACCACCGGACAGCAACTGCTTTACGCGCTCGATGAACAAGTTCGCCGCCACGAATCCGAAGGGCACGTCAAGAAATTTGAAGGCTGGACGTTTTTATCCGCGGTGATCGATGACCGCGGTGTCTGCCGCGGCATCTGCGCCATGAATCTGCATTCCATGGAAGTGCAAACCTTCGCCGCGGACGCGGTGATTTTCTGCACCGGCGGAATCGGCGCAATTTTCGGCCGCTCCACAAACTCCGTGGTTTGTACCGGCTCCGCGCAATCCGCTTTATTTCAGCAGGGCGTGGACTACGCCAACGGTGAATTTATCCAGGTGCATCCCACCGCCATTCCCGGCGAAGATAAACTGCGCCTGATGAGCGAATCGGCGCGCGGAGAAGGCGGCCGCGTCTGGGTTCCGCGCGCCCCCGGTGATAAACGCCCCGCGCGCAGCATCCCGGAAGCCGAACGCTTTTATTTCCTCGAAGAGTGGTATCCCAAATACGGCAATCTCGTTCCGCGGGACATCGCCACGCGCGCCATTCACCGCATCGTGTACCAGGAAAAACTTGGCATCGACGGCCAAGCCGCGGTCTATCTCGACGTCACGCACATTCCCGTGGAAATCCTGAACCACAAGCTCGAAGGTATTCTCGAGATTTACGAAAAGTTTATCGGCGTGGATCCCCGCAAAGAGCCCATGAAAGTTTTTCCCGCCATGCACTACACCATGGGCGGAATTTGGATTAACTCCGAGGACCAGCGCACGAACATTCCCGGCATTTATGCCGCCGGCGAATGCGAATACCAATATCATGGCGCGAACCGCCTGGGCGCGAATTCGCTGGTGTCTTGCATTTTCGGCGGAGGCATCGCCGGCCCCGCGGCCGTAAAGTATGCGAAGAACTTGGCAAGTGCCGCCGCGGCTTCCTCCGTTTTCGATCGCGAGCGGAAACGCCAGGAAGAGATGAATCAAGCGCTGCTTTCCGGCGACGGCGATGAGAATCCCATTGCCATCTGGAAAGAACTCGGCGAGATTATGACCGAGCACGTCACCGTGACGCGCATCAACAAAAACCTGGAAATGGCCTACGGCAAAATCCTGGCACTGTCCGAGCGCTACAAGAAAATCAATTTGAGCGACAAAACCACGTGGTCCAACCAAACCCTGAATTTCGCGCGCGAGCTGGGAAACATGCTGATTCTCGCCCGGGTGATCACCATCGGCGCGTTTCAACGTAACGAATCGCGCGGCGCGCATTACAAACCGGAATTCCCCGAACGCGACGACGCCAATTTCCTGAAGACCACGCGCGCAAAATGGGTGAACGGCGATATTCAGCTCACCTACGAAGCCGTCGATACCTCCCTCATTCCGCCGCGCGCGCGGCGCTACGATGCGGCGAAGTAAGCGAGCAGGAAATCGTGTAACGAACCGGTTTTGCACACGGGGGCGGCAGTAAAAGAGGGCTCATGACGGAAGCGGCGGCGGGGAAAAAGGTGATCGTCAAGGTCCAGCGCCAGGCTGCGCCGAAAGAGGCGGCGCGCTGGGAGGAATTTGCGCTCAACTGGCGCCCCTCCATGAATGTAATCATCTGCCTGCGCGACATCGCGGAAAATCCCGTCACCAGCGACGGCAAGGCCACCACCCCGATCACCTATGACTCCAACTGCCTCGAAGAAATCTGCGGCTCCTGCGCCATGCTCATCAACGGCAAAGCGCGCATGGCCTGCTCCGCGCTGGTCGATTCGCTGGAGCAGCCCATCCGCATCGCGCCGCTCACAAAATTTCCCTTGGTGCGCGATCTTTCCGTAGACCGCCAGTTCATGTTTGAAAGCTTGAAACGCGTAAAGGCGTGGATTCCCATCGACGGCACCTACGATCTCGGCGAAGGCCCGCGGATGTCGCCCGAAGTTCAGGAAAAAGGCTACCCTCTTTCCAATTGCATCACCTGCGGCAATTGCCTGGAAGTTTGCCCGCAGGTCAACGAGCACAGCGGCTTCATGGGCGCGGCGATTTTCAGCCAGGTGCGGCTGTTCAACATGCATCCCACCGGGAAAATGCACGCTGCCGAACGGCTAAGGGCTTCCATGGGCCACGGGGGCATCGAAGATTGCGCCAACGCGCAAAATTGCGTCAAAGCCTGCCCCAAAGGCATCCCGCTTACCGAATCGCTCGCTGAAGTAAACCGCGACGCGTGGAAGCAAGCGCTCTTTGGGTGGCTGGTCGGGTGACGTGACAGAAGCAATTACTTCCGCGCCGCTTCCGGGAGCCCTCACCGAAGCCGCTCCTTACCGAGGTATTCGCCGTCCGTGGGATGCGGTGGCTTGGTGGGAATTTCGGCGACCGCTGTACAACCTTGTGCTATTGCTCGCGGTATTCGTTTCTGTCTTTGTGGTGGAGTGGATTGGCAGCTACTCGGTAGCGCCGGGCGAAGATGTGATTGAGCCGGTTCTACTGTGGATAGGCATCGTCGCCTACGGAGGCGCCGCGAATTTGGCGTACACCATCGGCTGGATTTCCGAACTGCTGTGGAGCGGCGGGCAAACCGCGCGAACGCAGGCGTATCGGAAACGGATTTTTCTGGCCGGGCTGATTTTTTCGGTGCTGCTGACCCTGGCGCCGGCGGCCATTGTTCCGCTGTTGTGGTTGATCGCTCGTCACCGATAAGCGGAGCGGATGTGCGCGAAGAACGCGGAAATACTACGCGCGCCGGCCGTTTCCGATTACAATTTGTCCTCGCACCACAGCGTCCTCGGCATGAGCCATAATGTTCCCGGAGGCATTCAGAATGCGCCCCAGAGTTTATACCCTGACTTGCATCGCGGCAGTTTGTCTGTCTGGACTGACCATGACGGCCGACGACATCGCCGACCACGCCCACGCGCTGCACTTTTCTTCCATCGTCATCGACACCCATGCGGACACCACGCAGCGTTTGCTCGACGGCAAATTCGATATCGGCGAGCGCCACTCCGACGGCCACATCGACATTCCGCGCATGCGCGAAGGCGGCCTCAACGCGCAATTTTTTTCCATCTGGATGTCCGGCAAAATCACCGGCGCCACGGCGGTGCAAAAATCGCTGGATCAAATCGACGACATCCGCGCCATGGTTCGCAAGCACCCGAACGACATGATGCTGGCGGTAACCGCCGGCGACGTGCGCCGCGCCCACGCGCAAGGCAAAATTGCCGTGCTCATGGGCATGGAGGGCGGCCACATGATCGCCAACGACCTCGGCGTGCTGCGCATGTACTCCGCGCTCGGCGTGCGCTACATGACGCTGACGCATTTTTACAATAACGACTGGGCCGATTCTTCCACCGATACGCCGGCGCATAATGGCCTCACCGATTTTGGCAAAGACGTCGTGCGCGAAATGAATCGTTTGGGCATGCTGGTGGATATTTCCCACGTCAGCGACAAAACTTTTCACGACGCGCTGGAAGTGAGCAAAGCCCCGATTCTCGCCTCGCACTCTTCCAGTCGCGCGCTCGACAATCATCCGCGCAACATGACCGACGAAATGGCCAAGGCGCTCGCGGCCAAAGGCGGCGTGGTGCAAATCAATTACGAACGCAGTTACCTGAGCCAGGAATACAACGATAAGTTCAAAGCCAACGCCGGAGATATCAGCCGCCTCGAGGAGAAATTCAAAAAGGAATGCGGCGATGACGCGGAGTGCATCATGAAGGCTCAAACCAATTTCGTGCAGCAATTGGTCACGGATGGAAAACTGCCGCATGTCAGCTGGGAAAGAATCGTCGATCACATTGATCATTTTGTGAAACTCGTCGGCCCGGACCACGTCGGCCTGGGCTCCGATTTTGATGGCGCCGATATGCCCGAAGGTTTGGAAGATGCGTCCAAGTTGCCGAAAATCACCGAAGCGCTGGTCCGCAAAGGCTATTCGGATGCCGATATCCGCAAAATTCTCGGCGGCAACACTCTGCGCGTGATGGAGCAGGCGGAAGCGGTCAGCAGGGAGTTGAACGCGCAACAGTGAAGCGTGATGAACCTGGAGGCGCGGCGCGCGGTGAAAGCCTTCGAAAAATCTCTTGGCTTGCGGCCGCGCTGGCATGCGGCTTCGCTGCGGCGCCGCGCGTGACCAGCGGCGGCGGAGATTCCGCGCGGGCGCGCGATCTGCATTTCTCGTCGTTGGTCGTCGACACCCACGCAGACACGACGCAGCGTTTCCTCGGTGGGCAATTCGCGCGCGACGGTAAATTCGACCTCCATCTTAAATTTGACCTGGCCGTCCGCGACGCACGAGGCAGCATCGACATCCCGCGCATGCGTGAAGGCGGCCTCGGCGCACTTTTCTTCTCGGTTTGGATTCCCAGCAAAGTGCAAGGTGTGCCGGCGGTCCAGCGTGCTCTCGAGCAAATCGCCGCTGTCCACGAGCAAGTGGCACGCCACCCCGCCGATCTGGCTTTTGCCGCCACCGCGGACGAAATCCGCGCCGCGCATCGCCAAGGCAAAATCGCCGTACTCATTGGCATTGAGGGCGGCCACATGATCAACAGCGATCTCGCCGTCCTGCGCCAGTTCGCTGCGCAAGGTGCGCGTTACATGACGCTGACGCACACCGGCAACGTGGAGTGGGCGGACTCGAGCGGCGCCCTTGCGGCACACCACGGGCTCACGCCATTCGGCAGGGAAGTCATCCGTGAAATGAACCGCCTCGGCATGATGGTAGATGTCTCCCATGTCAGCGACAAAAGTTTCTACGATGTGCTGGCCGTCAGCCAGGCTCCGCTAATCGCCTCGCACTCGTCTTGTCGCGCCCTCTGCGACGCGCCGCGCAACATGAGCGATGCCATGATCAAAGCTCTGGCCGCGAAAGGCGGCGTCATCCAGATCAACTACCACGTCGCCTTCCTCAGCCAGAAATTTCGCGATGCGGAAAAGCGCGACCCCAGCATCAATCAAGCGATCGAAGCCGAACTCCGCCAGCTGTGCGGCGATAACGAAGCCTGTGAACTGATCGAAGGCGACCGCCTCACCCGCCAATACGTGCAGCAAGGAAAACTCCCGCGCGTCGATTGGAGCGAAATCATCGCGCACATCGACCACGCGGTGAAACTCGTCGGCGCGGACCACGTCGGCCTGGGCTCCGACTTCGACGGCGCCAATATGCCCTACGGCATGGAGGATGCCGCGCAACTTCCGAAAATTACCGAAGCCCTGCTGCGCAAAGGCTATTCCGAGGATGACGTACGCAAGATTTTGGGCGAAAATACATTACGCCTTATGGCCGAGGTCGAACGCGTCAGCCAAGCCCTGCGTTCCGCGCCAAGAATAAGTCGCGAGCAATTACTGAACAACATCAACGGAGACGAGAGAAAATGATCAAAGTCACAACCATGTTCCTGGCGGCGATTTTCGCACTAACAACGCTGGCTTCGGCCCAGACGCCGTCGCAGGCTCCAGGCGCCGGGGCGTCCAAGCCCGCGGTGCACCAAAGCGCGGCTTCAGCCGCGCGCTATGATCGCACTTTGCTGCACCCCGCGTTGCTCAAAGCCAAAGCTCCGGCAAGTTATCAGGTGAAATTTGTCACCACCAAGGGCGATTTCACCGTCACCGTCACGCGCGCTTGGGCTCCGGTTGGCGCCGACCGTTTCTACAATCTCGTCAAGCATCATTTCTATGACAACGCCAGTTTCTTTCGCGTGCTGCCTGGCTTCGTCGCGCAATTCGGCCTTAGCGCGTACCCAGCCGTTTCCACCGCGTGGTCCAAAGCGACCATCAGCGACGACCCCGTTACCCAGAGCAATCTGCACGGCTACCTGACCTTCGCCACCGCCGGGCCAAATACGCGCACCACGCAAATTTTCATCAACCTCGCGGATAACAAGCGTCTGGACGGCATGGGTTTCGCCCCGTTCGCTCAGGTTACCGACGGCATGAACGCCATCGACGCCCTTTATGCGGATTATGGCGAAGGCGCCCCGCAGGGCGGCGGACCGGACCAGGAGCAAATCGAAAAACAGGGCAAGCCGTATCTCGACAAGGGCTGGCCGAAGCTCGATTTCATCAAAACCGCCTATGTGGTTGGCGAACCTGCTGCGACCGTGAAGAAGCCCGTCGCGAAGCCCGCGGCACCCGCAAATCCATAGGCGACGATCGTCCGGGAGGCATCTGAGATCTGGCGTGTAACGCAAAACGCTCCTTTGTTCGACGAAATTGCGAGGACTTGTTGTCCGTAACCATTCCGCATTCACCCGTTGTGCTCGATCCCGCGCCAGAAATTCGGCCTGACGGAGAATGGCGTTACCCCGTCGGCGCTCCCTCGGCCTCTCTCGCCCCGGCGGTTTACGCGCTGGCCGCCTTCGCCCTGATTCTGCATCTCGCCTTTAACGGCGGATACGGTTTCTTTCGCGATGAACTTTATTACGCCGCCTGCGGCCAGCGTCTCGCGTGGGGCTACGTCGATCACGCTCCGCTCGCGCCATTTCTCGCGCGTTTGAGCCGCGTGCTGCTGGGTGACTCTTTACGCGCACTGCGCTTTCTCCCCGCGCTCAGCTCCCCCGCAAAAGTTTTGCTCGTCGGATGGATGGCTCGCGAAATGGGTGGCCGCAGAACCGCGCAGTTTCTCGCCGCGCTCGCGGTGCTCCTCGCGCCGATCTACTTGACCTTCGACAATTTTTTCTCCATGAACGCCTTCGAGCCGGTCTTTTGGATGGCCAGCGCGGCGATCGTTCTTCGCATCCTGAACGGCGGCGACCGCCGGCTATGGCTGCTCTTCGGCGTGGTCGCCGGTCTTGGCCTGCAGAATAAACACTCCATGCTTTTTTTCGGTTCCGGACTCGCCCTGGGCCTGTTGCTCACGCCGGCGCGCCGTGAATTCGCGCGCATCTGGATCTGGCTTGGCGCGGCCATCGCTTTTCTGATTTTTCTTCCGAATCTTTTGTGGGAAATTCACAACGGCTGGCCCACCCTCGCGCTCCTCCATGCCGTCATCGGCAAAAAATATTCCACGGTTTCGCCGCTCGAATTCATCCTGCAGCAAGCTTTGCTCACCGATCCCCTGGCCGCGCCCATTTGGCTGGCAGGACTTTGGTTTTTGCTGCGCGACCGCGTTGGGAAAAGATACTCCTTGCTGGCGTGGGCCTATCTGACGGTCCTCGCGGAAATGATCTATCTGCACGGGAAGATTTACTATCTGGCGCCGGCTTACATCATGTTGTTTGCCGCCGGCGCCGTCTGGCTCGAACTCCGTCTGATTCCGCGCACCGGGCGCTGGCTGGTTCCCGCCATAGCTACGCCACTGGTCATCGCCGCGGCCATTGCGCTGCCCTTGGCCATGCCCGTGCTCCCTGTGAACGCGGCCGTAAAGTATTGCCGCTTCTGGAACGTGCAAGCGGTCCACGTCGAGAACATTCCTCTCGGGGACCTCCCGCAGCTTTTCGGTGACATGTACGGTTGGCCCGAACAGGCCGCCGCGGTGGCCGGCGTCTACAACGCATTGCCCGCCTTGGATCGCGCGCAAGCGGCCGTCCTCGCCAAGAACTACGGAGAAGCTGCGGCCATCGACCACTTTGGACCGAAGCTCGGTCTCCCCTTGGCCATCAGCGGACACAATCAATACGGTTTCTGGGGGCCGCGCGGTTATTCCGGCAATGTCGTCGTTGCCATCGGCTTCACGGAGAGCTTCCTTCGCCAATCCTTTGGCGAAGTCCAGCTTGCCGCAGTGGTCTCGCCACCGCACGCCATGCCGGAAGAATCGAATCTGCCCATCTTCATCTGCCGGCAGCCCAAAGCGACGCTTCAGCAAATGTGGCCCAGGTTCATCTGGCTCGATTAATCCGCGCCATTCGACCCTGGCTACTATTAACAAAACTGATGCTCCGAATAAAATGTTTAAATCCCTACTCAGTTGACAGTGATTCGCCGCCGCCGTATCCTGAGTTAGCTATGCCTCTTGTCTGCCAGATGGTCAGTTGTGTAGGTGCAACTAACGCTGCGTGTCGCCGCGGCTACATCTCTGGCATGGGAGAGTCTGGGACCTAACAGTAATTGCATCTAGAGTTCCGAAGCCCACGTCGCCAGAGTTGCTGGTCACGTGGGCTTTTTGTTTCTGCCGAAGGGTTAGGCACTTATGGCCGTGGGCGTCTCGGAAGTAAAAGAAGTCAAGGAAACCAAAGCCCAGCGCATCGAGCGATTGAAGCTCGCCAAGAATGCCTGGGAAGCGCTGGACGAACTCCGTCAATTCGCCCGGTCCGGCTACGACAGCATTCCGCCTGAATGGTTCAGCACCTATTTCCGCACTTGGGGCGTCTACAGCCAGGGCGATGGCGCCGGCGTCACTGGCGGCAAGAATGGCGAAGGTAAAGCAGTTCCGTTTTTCATGCTTCGCGTGCGCATTCCCAACGGCCAATTGCGCAGCGATCAGGTTCGCGCCATCGCGAATCTTGCGGAGCGACACGCCCGCGGCGTCGCGGACATTACCGTTCGCCAAAATGTTCAGTTTCACTGGATCACCATCGAATCCCTTCCGGAAGTTTTGGACCAACTGTGGAGCGTCGGGCTCAGCACCACGGGCGCGTGCGGCGACGTCGCCCGCAACATTACCGGCTGCCCAGTGGCCGGTCTCGACGCCGCGGAAATTATCGATGCCTCGCCACTGGCTCTCGAAATCGATCGGCAGCTCGGTGGCAACTCCGAATTTTACAATTTGCCGAGAAAATTTAAGCTTTCCATTACCGGCTGCCGCGACTGGTGCACCTACCCCGAAATCAATGACGTCGGGCTGACCGCCGTCCGCCGCGTGCGTAACGGCGCGACGGAAATAGGATTTTCTGTGCGCGTGGCAGGCGGCCTTTCCACCGAACCGCACCTCGGCGTGCGCCTGAACGTTTTTGTTGCCCAACGGCAGGTCATCCCGGTGGTGCGCGGCGTGGCCGAAATTTTCCGCCGCAGTGAAGTTCTGCGGCAAAGCCGCGACAAAGCCCGCTTGAAATTTCTCTTTTTGCAACACGACTGGACCGCCGGGCATTTCCTGAACGAACTTGAAAGCGTCACCGGCCTTTCACTCGATCCCGCCGAGCCAGAAGAGCTTCCCGCCGACGTCCACCGCGATCACACTGGCATCCACGCGCAACGCCAGCCGGGGCTGAGCTATGTGGGCGCCTCCGTACTGCGCGGACGCATCACTCCGCGGCAATTGCACACCGCCGCCGACCTTGCGGACCGCTACGGTGACGGCAGCGTGCGTACCACCATGATGCAAAACCTGTTGATCGCCAACGTGCCGGCCGCCGACGCACAGACCGTAGCCGATGCCTTGACGCTGGCGGGCCTCCCGGTGCGCGCTTCCGCCTTCGCGCGCGGCACCGTGGCTTGCACCGGCTCCGAATATTGCAAACTGGCCCTGACCGAAACGAAAGGCTTCGCTCGCTGGCTCACCACCGAACTCGAGGAGCGCATTCCAGGCTTTGACCAGCAAATCAAGCTGCACATCACCGGTTGCCCCAACAGTTGCGGCCAGCACTGGATCGCCGATATCGGCGTCGAAGGAAAAAAGATCAAGGTCGATGGCAAGATGGTGGACGCTTACTACTTCTGCGTGGGCGGCAGCTTGGGCCAGTTTGCCTCCATCGCCCGTCCCGTCGGCTACCGCTGCGCTGCCACCGATGTTCCCGATGCCATCGAGCGCTTGCTCCGGGCCTTCCAGCGCGAGCGCGATTCGACTGAGAGTCTTCGCCAGTTTTTTGCCCGCCATTCCACCGACGCATTGCGTGGTCTGCTCGCCGGGACGCCCGCCATTCCTAATCCCGTCGAGCGCGATCTGTCGCCTGGGGCCGTGCCCCACAGTGTGGAGAGCTAGCAAATGAGCCTCTTTCCTATGTTCGTGAAATTGCGAGGCCGCACCGTCGTGGTTGTTGGCGGGGGAGCCGTTGCGGAAGGAAAGATCTCCGGTTTATTCGCAGCCGAAGCGAGTGTCCGCGTCGTCGCCCCCGAAGCCACCCCGCAAATCGTCAAGTGGGCCATCGAGGGGAATCTGGTTTGGATCGCGCGAAAGTTTCTGCCCAGCGATCTTGATGGCGCGAGCCTGGTCGTCGCGGCCACCTCCGCCTCCGGCATAAACCACGCCGTCTTCGAGGAATGCGAAGCCCGCGGCATATTCTGCAACGCCGTCGATGACGTCGAAAACTGTCATTTCTACTACGGCGCGGTAGTACAGCGGGGCGATTTGCAGTTGGCAATTTCGACCAACGGCAAAAGTCCTGCGTTGGCACAGCGCATTCGCAAAGAGCTGGAGGAAGCGTACGGGGAAGAGTACGCCGCGTGGCTGGAAAAGCTTGGTTCCACGCGCGACGTTCTACGTGCCAAAGCCACCGGCTTCGAGCGCATCAAAGCCATTCTCCACCGCCTCGCCACGAAAGAAATGTTCGAGCGCTTCCGTCGCCACGCAAATCGTCCTTCGCATGCGAGCGAATCGCGATTCGCACCCGCGAGGCCGCAAGAGGTGCGCATCGGGGGAGGCGCGTCGTGATGACCGGTTCAAAGCCAGCCGACATCATCGGCAAGGTTTACCTGGTGGGTGCCGGGCCCGGCGATCCCGAGCTGCTGACGCAAAAAGCCGCGCGCTTGCTGCGGACCGCGCAAGTCGTGCTGCACGATTCGCTGGTCGGCAGGGAAGTGCTCGCTCAAATTTCGTCGACGGCCGAAATCATCGACGTTGGCAAACGCGCTGGGCAAAAACTCCTGACGCAAGATGAAATTAACGCCTTGCTGGTCTCCTATGCGAAAAACTACCACACCGTAGTCCGCCTGAAAGGCGGCGATCCCGGCATCTTCGGCCGCGCCGGCGAAGAAATCGACGCCCTGCGCCGCGCAAACGTGCCTTTTGAGATCGTCCCGGGCATCACGGCGGCAACTGCAGCCGCGGCCGCGGCAAAAATCTCGCTCACCGATCGCCGCGTAGCCTCGCAGGTCCTGCTGACTACGTTTTCGCGCGGCACCGACGGTGCCGTGATGGACTGGGGCTGCCTCACCAGCACCACCACGCTGGCCCTCTACATGCCCGGCCCGGACTACGCCGAAGTTTCCGCACGCCTGCTGGTGGGCGGTCTCCCCGGCGATCTGCCCTGCGCAGTGATCTCCGCCGCCAGCAGCGCCACCGAAAAAATCCGCTGGTCCACAATTTCTCGTCTGGCCGCCGAAGAAAAGCTTCCCGCGCCGGCGTTGCTCATCGTCGGCCGCGTGGCCACTCAACACACACAAGAAATCACCCAACGAGCATGGACTGCGCTGGACGAATTTACTCCTGCATCGGGCACAACACGAATTATTTAGACGAGTCTCTGGAGAGAAACACGAATGGCCACAAACGAAAAAAATAATGATGCGAACCTAAGAACGCCGGCAAAGCGCCCAAGAGTCTCCCTCGACACCTGGGCCGTAATCTTTGCTCTGGTCGCCGCCGCGCTAATTCGCACTGGTGTCATCAAGCATATTCCCTGGTGATGGAAACTCTAGCGCACTCTCAAAGAGTTTTATTTCGAGCGAAGCGAGGAATCTGCTTTTCGCAATGTCCTTCAAAGCGGCAAATCGAGCGGTCAGGCCCAGCAACAACCGTCGCGCAGGAAGCGCGCGAAACATAACTGTCGTGCAGGAAGCACGCAAAAATAACTGTCGTGCGGTAAGCACGCAAAATAACTAGGGATATCTACGAGGCAAGAAAATGTCAGAAGTCCTGGTGCTACCGCGAGTCCATACCGCCAACCGCCCCTTACAATTTCTCCGTCTGTTCCCCGGCGTCCTTCTGTTAGCCGTCATCGGCTATGCCGGGAAACTCCTGGAAAAGAATGTCGGCGCCTACGCCAAATCGCACCATTGGACCTTTCCCAACATCGAATACGTTCTCTGGGCCATCGTCCTCGGCCTCGCCATCTCCAATACCGTTGGCGTTCCCGCCATCTTCCGCGCCGGAGTAGCCACCTACGAATTCTGGCTAAAAGTCGGCATCGTCCTGCTAGGCGCGCGGTTCCTCCTCGGTGACGTCCTAAAATTGGGCGGCGCGAGTCTTGCCTTAGTCGCGATAGAAATCGCCGGTGCCACGGCCTTTATGATTTTCCTCGGACGCGCCTTCGGTCTTCGCCCCAAGCTGACCTCGCTGTTAGCCGTGGGCTCCGCTGTCTGCGGGGTCAGCGCCATCATCGCCACGCAAGGCGCCATCGAAGCGGATGAAGAAGATTCTTCCTTCGCTATCGCCGCTATTCTTGCGCTGGGTGCGCTCTCGCTTTTCACCTTCCCGCTGATCGGCCATTTTCTTCATCTCAGCGATCACGCCTACGGCCTCTGGGCCGGTCTAGCCGTCGACAACACCGCCGAAGCTAGCGCCGCAGGCGCGCTCTACTCCGACGCCGCCGGTAAGCTCGCCGTCCTGGTAAAAACCACCCGCAACGCCATGATCGGTTTCGTCGTTCTGGGTTACGCCATATACTGGGCCAGCCAGGGCCAAGCCAAGTCCGTATCCAACAAGGCCCAATTCCTGTGGCAGAAATTTCCAAAATTCGTCCTGGGTTTTCTTCTGGTCTCGATTTTGGCCACCTACAACTTCTTCAACAAGGGCCAGGTCACCGCGCTAGCCAACCTTTCCCGCTGGGCCTTCCTGCTGACCTTCGCCGGCGTCGGCCTGCGAACCAACTTCCGCGAAATGCGTAAACAGGGTTTGAAACCCTTCGCAGTAGGCGCCATCGGCGAAGTGGTCATCGCGGTCTTTACGCTAGGTTTGATCGTAGGAGCACAGCGCCTCTTCAACTGGTAACTCCTCCATTTTTTGTAACGGCGTTGCATGCTGCGCCCCGGCTTGCCCGGCCATAATCACCTGCGCACGCAACCGCCGCAATCGCTGGAGCATCAAAAACCGCAGCAAATAAACAGCAAGCCGTATTTCGGGGATTTGTCGATTGCGAGACCGAATTCTGCGCATTTCTTTCGTGCTGACAGCACTCATCGCTGCATCGTTTCCTGTTGTTTTCGCGCAGAACCTCAACTTCAAAATTCCAGCGGTAAAAATTCCGCTGACCATCAAAGATCAAACCGTCAATATCGTCGCCTCCGGCCAGCTCACGCAACTCTCCAAAGGTCACGACGATAATCTCTTCAACCTCGAGCTCCGCGCCGACCTCTCCGACCTGCAACAAAATATGACCGCCCTGCTCAGCTCCGCTCTCGACAAAGACGCGCAATGCGGCGACCGCATCGCCATCCAGAGCGCCACGCTAATGCCCGCCGCGCCCGCCGCCATCGCCACCGTCCAGATGCACTACGAACGCTGGATCTGCGCCAAGATTTTCGGCAAGCAGCAAGTCAAAAAGCTGGTCGGCGGCAACGCCACCATCCCGCTAACGCTAACGCCCAGCATCGACGAGACCAACACCGAGCTCCGCTTAATCCCCGAACTAGGCCCCGTCCAAGCCGATGGTTCCCTGGGCGAACTCCTGCGTTCCCCTCCCGTAGCCGCCATGCTGCGCGACAAAATGCAAGCCGCCATCCAAAACGCCATGCAAAAAGCCGCCAACCTCACCGCCACGCTCCCGCCCGTGGCGCAACCCTACGCCACCATCCAGAGCGCCACCTTCCAGGACACCGGCGGCGGCAACATGGCCCTGGTCCTCGACGGCCGCGTGCACATCACCAAAGAACAAGTCCAGCAACTTAGCAAACAGCTGAAGGACCGCGTCGGCAAATAAAAAATCGCGCGCAACAATGTTCCGCCCGTACCGCTAATTCCCTGGCTTCCGCTCGTCCACCAGCACCACGCTGCACGGATCTTTCTTCTCCGTGTTCTCCTTGCAATGTTCCTCCGCCAGCTTGGACGCTTCTTTTTCCGTGCGCCGGCCAAACACGTATCCGTAGTGTCCGCCCGGCGAAACCGCAAACGCCTTGTGCGCCGGCATGGTCAGGAACGTGCGAAATTCCGCGACGCCATAATTGGATAGCTGGCTGGGCGCCGCGACGTCCGGAGCCGCAGGCAACGCCAGCAGGGAAGTTCGCAGGGTCAAATTCTGCTGCGCCAAAAAACCTTCCACCATCGGGGTCCAGATCGCCGTCCCGCCCAATGAAAATAATCCGTGCCCGTCCTTGCGATACGCCGCCGCACGGATAAACTCCGCCTTCCCGCCCGCGGCGGTAAACGCCTGATAAAGCTGCGCCGCGATCGACGGCCCAAAAAAATGGTCGTTCTCCGCATACACCCACAGCATCGGCACACGTGAGCTCCTGCCGAATTCATGAAACGCCAGCACCAAATTTTCCGGATTGCACACTTCATCTGGCTTGCGCGAACCGCGCCCGCCCGCAAAGCTAATCGCCGCCACCAGCCCCGGCGGCGGATCCGCAGTAAGCGCCACCGTGGCAAACCCGCCCGCCGACACTCCCACGCTCATGATCCGCGACGCATCCACCTCCGGCCGCGTAGACAGGTAAGCAATCGCCGTCCGCAAATCCTGAGCCGACTCGCGCCCCGAATCGTAATAGTTCACGCGTGGCGTACACGCATAACCCTCTTCGCTATAGCCTCCGCCAGAATCCCCGTAACCGCGCCGCATCACGATCACCGCGGTCCACCCGCGCCGCGCAAACTCCCGTGCCTGCGGCAGCAATCCCCACGGCGTCATCCCCGGCCGCGCGTCGGACTCTCGCGGCGCCCCATGATTCAGCAGCGCCAGCGGGTGCGCCGCGCCATCGTTCGGCCGCACCATCACCGCCTCTAATCCCTTTTTCCCCGCCTCCTTCATGGGGATGCGCAGCTCCGATTCCACCAAATCCTGCGCCCGCACCGGTCCCACGGCCGCAAGCACCAGCACAACAACGCGCAAAATCCATCGACGTCGCATGCTCTGTTTTACCCTTTCTTGCACTCTTCAGAAATAGCTCAGCCAAGCCTCGCGCCGCCGCCGCTTCACTCCCGCGAACCAAGTGCAGATCGGATACAGCGCGATGACCACCGCGGCCCAAACCGCATACACCACCGGCAAAGAAAACCCCCATCCCGGCGGCTGGCTGGTGGGAAACTCCCGAATAGTTGGTGATTCAAACATCCAATGCACCTGCCCGTACCGCAGATAGCACGCTCCCACCGCCAGCACATGAATCAGCGGAATATGCAGCAGGTAATAAAACATCGGCACCTGACCGAAAACCAGCGCGGGCTGCAGTATTCGCGGCGTCCCTCCGTCAATCGCCCACAAGAACAGCAGCGCCGGCCCCAGAGTCATCAGCAGGTACAGCAGCGACGGAGGATATTTCGTCGTATTCAAAAACGAAATCACGGTAAACGCCGCCGATGGCTGATGTGCCCACCGCGAAGGATCGCCATACACATTCGCAAGCCGCAGCAAAATAAATCCCGCGGTCGCGCCCAGTCCACAATAAACTAAAAACCTGCGCCGCCGCTCACTCGTCCAGCGGTAAATCTGGCCCAAACCATATCCCGCCGCCGTCACTCCCACCCAAGGAATCAACGTGTAGCCCACAAAAATGGAATACGGCGGCGTGTACCAAATGAAATAAGGCGAGTGCAGAATGGTCCAAAGCGGATTGTGCGAATGGATCCCATCCAACAGGTTGTGCCCCGCGATCAGCACCACTCCGAACGCCGTCACCGCCCAGGCCGGCAAGTACACCAGTCCCGAGAGCACGATCATCGACCAGCCCAACGCCCACAACACCACCAGCACCGTCAGATGGTAGTCAAAGTTAAACTGCCAGCCCAAACAGCGCACCACCACCACTTCCAGAAAAATCAGCCACAGCCCTCGCGTCAGCAGAAATCGCGATAATTCGCTCCGCGATTTTCTCCCCAGCGAAAGATACGCTCCCGTGCCCGTCAACAGAAAAAAGACCGGCGCGCAAAAATGCGTGATCCAGCGGGTAAAAAAAAGCGCCGCGGTGGTCTGCGTCAGGTCCGTCGGGCTCACCGCGGCATTTCCAAAAAAGTCCCGCACATGGTCGAGCGCCATCAGAATCATGATCACGCCGCGCACAATGTCGATCGAGTCAATTCGACGGCGCTCAGAGGCTCCGCTCCCGTCCATCCCGCGACCTCGCGGCGAAGTATAGCAAGAGAGATAGGATGGTGCTCTTAGGATTGCCGGACAGAACTCACGCGCCTTCCGCCGAGACGGTGCTCCTGGAGCTTTGAGTCGAGAGCCTCCAACATTGCGTCAGAAGCTGGGGTGCTTGGCCAGGCGCCAGGACCACATCAGAAACGAAGTGGAGGTGAGGTCGATCGCCGGCTCGGTCGTGCTGTAGGACTGCACGTTGTCCTGATACACCGCTGCTTGTGAGGCATCGAAGGCGCCAGCGTTGCCATTGAATTTCTTGAAGGTGTCCACTCCGTTTGCTGGGCACAGAATCATGTCTCCGACCACGCCGGAGCTGGCATAGCCGTCCGGGCCCTCGGAAGCCGCGCCCCACAGCACAGGCACGCCCCCGGAGGTTCCATCGAGCGCTCCGGCCAGATTGGCCACCTGATGTTGAATGCAATTCGGAAACGTGCTGCCGTCACCCACGATAAACGACGAACCCCAGGAATTCGTTCCCAGAATGTTGGCCAGCCATCTCTGTGCGTAAGTGTCGTAGCTCTTGGACTGCGTCAGGTAGTACGCTTCGCTGGCCATCACCGAAAGACCGGCGCCGTGCGACGTGGTATCTCCGGAACTCCATTCGTAACCGAAGCCCCACGGATCCGTGCCGGCTTGGGAGATGGCATCCGCCACTTGCTGCAAGAATTGTTTGCGAATGCCGGCTTCCGAAATCGCCAGACCGCTGGGATTTCCCGCCATTTCCAGCGCCCGGTACAGTTCGAAATGTGCGAGGCCGCTTACGTCGTAGAGGTTTAGCGTGTCCGTGTACCCAGCGTCATAAACGTTGGTCACGTAGTTCTGCGCAAACTGCGCCGCTTGCCGCAGGTAGTCCAGGGGATTCGTGTGCGGCAGTCCGGCCGGCAGGTTTGCAGTTCCCCCGGCGGATTGCAGAGCGAAATATAATTCTGTCGCGCCCAGCTCCATGTCGTCTTCCCACACGTTCTCGGGATAGCCGTCAAACGGCGCGATGGTCAGCAGGCAATTGGCGCACGAGCCCGAATCCACGGCCGCTGCAGGGTCCGGATACGAAGTGTCCGCCAGCGCAAAGATGTCCTCGGCGTTCTTGAGGCACGTGTTCGCCAGCGCCGCGTTCGTGCCGCGATTGAGCTGGTAGCACAGCGCAAAGTCCGCGGCCAAGCGCCCCGCCAGATTAGGACTGATCGGCGAACCCGCGGGACCCGCCAGGTACACGGGACGATTGCAGATATAGAAAGTTGTGTACGGGTCGCAAGCTTCCGGGTCTCCCGGCTGTTCGAAATGATCGGCGGCTTGCGGCAGGGTCCAGATGTCGTACTCCGTGATCAAACAGTACGGCGTGTTATACGTTCCCCCGCAGTTGCCGGTCGCCGAACTTGGATTGCCCTCGCCGTAGTAATCCCAGTCTTGCGTGTTGTCCACCTGATAGTAGAGCGTTCGCGTTTTGTCATCCCACATCTTCAGCAGCCAGTTGACGCCAAACGCCGCTTCGCTCGTGAAGTCCGATGACGCCGGCGCTCCCGGCGCGCTGTTGCCCGCAAAGGAAACCGCTCCTGGCGGCGCGGCGGGATTTACTGGCGCGTTCGCGCCCATCTGGTTTGGAAAGTCGCGAACCCCGATTTGCATCAGCGCCGCGGTGTAGCTCACCGTTTCGACGTATTTCTCGTAGTCTCCCGCGTCCCACCATCCTCCGGACACATCGATGTTCGGGAGCTTCGCGGAGGTTAAAGGCGCTGCCGGCGGCAGGATATCGATGAAGTCGTTGCTATCGAGCGGGGGCGTCTCGTAAACATGCGCGTTCGCATCCTTTAGGTGCCCCGGTTCCGTGCGCAGCGCGTTGCGCACAAAGTTTGGCCAGTCACGTTCCGTTTCATAGAAAAACAAGGTGTTCAACAACAGGCCGGAATAGAGCGCCTCCGGGCAATCGACCGCGAATCGCGGCGAAGTTGCGGACACAGGTCCGGCGACCGATATCGTGTACAACTCGCCCCCGGGAACGATAAAGTCCAGTGCGTAAACGTCAAAACTCTCCTTCTTGCTGTGACTCCAGGTGCCCAGCAACGCGCTCACGTTGCCGGAATACGCGGCCGTCCCCTTGGAGTTGACGACCGTGAACGTCGCCCCGCTTTCCGCGACGCTCGACATCAAGTAAGCGCGGAAAGGCGTCTCCGCGGCCTCGTAGCCCACTTGGCTCACGCGCACGTAAGCAGACTGCGCCCGTGCAAACGGCGAGCAGGCCAGCAGCGCGAGCAACGCTCCGGTGACAGAAACGGCTCGAACGTGATTTGAAAAGCGGGCGCTGGAAGGGAACACGACGTCCTCCTGGCCGCGGGATGGCCGTATTAAATGGATTTAATACAGGCGAAATACTGCTCCTTCGCTTCTGTAGTGTCAAGAAGAAGATTCAGGGATTAAAACGGTTCTGGACGAATACCGATCACCGGTCTTGCTCAGGTGCGAAAGCCCGTGATGAACGGCGATAGTCACAGGGCTTCCAGGTATTTTCGGCACGAACAGGGTATCTCACAGGGTGGTGCATTGACAGCCAAAACCATATGTACCATACTGTACGTACAGTTTCGCTGAGCCCGGTAATGAGAAATGCGCACCCGCAGGGGCGAAAGCTGATGCAATTTGTCTAGGACGAACAAAAGAGCCAGTCCAACTTGGCCAAGCACCGCGTCAGCTTCGCGTTCGCCGCTCGCGTTTTCGATGACCCTCACGTCATGAGCTTGGGGTTCTGATCCTCGTGGTGGTTCACACTCTGGAGGAGTACGGCCATGAAGAAATCATCAGGATCATTTCGGCGCGCAAAGCGACCCGGCGCGAAAGAAGAGCCTATGAAGAACAGCACTGTAAAACGTGATCGCGAAATGCAATCACTCCTGCGTTTGCGCGACCGGGAAATCGACACGTCCGATATTCCAGAGGTAACCGATTGGCGCAAGGCCGTGGTCGGCAAGTTCTATCGCCCGATCAAGAAACCAGTGACCATCCGCCTGGACGCCGATATTATCGCCTGGCTTAAGGCCTCCGGCCCAGGCTATCAGACCAAGATAAACGGGCTTCTGCGGAAAGCCATGAAACCCCACGTAGCAGGAAGGAGCAAGTCTCACGACTGATCATGGCGGGCGGGACATTTTCTTCCGTGGCGTACAGTTGGGGACCGATTTTGCAAACGCCATACGAACGGCCCGGGCCGCGCGGCCGGGACAAACGCCCTTGCGACGCCGTGCACCCTTATGGCATCAAATGAAAGTCAACGGCGGCTTGGCACGACCGCTTGCAGTCCCGCGCCTTACCGGCGAATCAGAAGCGGAGAGTCGACACTGGCGCCGATCCACGCATTCCTCAATTCCAAGGAGGAAATCAGATGGAAGCTCAGCCGCAAAACAGCAGACTATGGCAGGAGGTCGTATGGCCACTGCCGAACAAGCCTATTTGCGCACCGAGCTGGAGCAACGCCGCGAGCGTTTGCACGCGGCCTTGCATTCGCCAGCTGCCGATGCTTCTCTCTCTCAATTGTTGACGGCGGTGGACGCCGCGCTGCGCCGCATCGACCAGGGAACCTTCGGGATCTGCGAGAGCTGCCACGACACCATTGAAGCGGAACGCCTGCTGTCCGATCCATTAGTGCGCTTCTGTTTGGACCATCTGACCAGCGCCGAGCAGCGCGCCCTGGAGAGCGATCTTTCCCTGGCCGCGCGCATCCAGCACGCCCTCTTGCCAAAACCGGACTTGGCGCCCGTGGGGTGGGACGTGCGCTACCACTATCAACCCGCCGGAATGGTGAGCGGCGATTACTGCGATCTTTTCGAAACACACGGCGGCCTGCTCTTCATGCTGGGGGATGTCTCCGGCAAGGGTGTTGCTGCGTCGATGCTCATGAGCCACCTCCGTGCCACGTTTCGCAGCCTGGCCGAAGCTGGCCTGCCGCTGCATCGCATGGTGGAAGACGCCAACCGCATTTTCTGCGAGAGCACGCTGGCGGGGCAATTCGCGACGCTCGTCGTGGGACGAGCCGCCCACGATGGTTCGGTGGAGTTGGTCAGCGCCGGCCACCTGCCCGTGCTGCACATCCATCGCGACGGAGCCACGCCCAAGGATTCCACCGGAGTGCCTCTCAGGATGTTCGGTACCACCCGCTTCCCAGTCCATCGGCTAACACTGGCTCACGGAGACCTTCTGTTCCTATATACCGATGGTTTGACCGAATCGCGGAATCGCGCGGGCGCGGAGTATGGCCTCCTCCGAATCCGTACGCTGGCGGCACCGCACATGGGGATCGAGCCTGCCGGCCTAATCTCCAAATGTCTCGAGGACCTGTTGAGCTTTGGAGAAGGCTTGAAACCAACGGACGATTTAACGCTTCTGGCCGTTCGGCGCGCGGTGTAAGACCGGAGAGCGGTATAGACAGTGCTACCTAATGTGTTATAGGGAAAAGGAACTAAACGCTGTGGAATAAGTATGTTACGCCGGGACTCGGGGCGAGGGTCAGCTTTAGCTCATCGAGCCGAGATTCCCATTTCGGGACGAGATTAAATCCCCAGCACCGTCACCAGTTCGCGCACCGACGCCGAAGACTTTTGTAGGGCGGCGTTCTCGTCGATGGTCAGCTTGATCTGAATGATCTCTTCGATTCCCGACGCGCCCAGTTTTACCGGAACGCCGACAAACAGGCCTTTGATTCCGTACTCGCCCTCGAGATACACCGCGCACGGCAGGATCTTCTTTTTGTCCTTCAAAATCGCCTCGACCATTTCCACGGCGGCCGCCGAGGGCGCGTAGTACGCTGAACCGGTCTTCAGCAAATTGACAATTTCGATGCCGCCTTTGCGCGTGCGTTCCACGATCGCGTCGATGCGCTCTTTCGGCAGCAAATCGGGCAAGGGAATTCCCGCCACCGTCGAGTAACGGGGGAGCGGCACCATGTCGTCTCCGTGCCCTCCGAGCACGAAAGAGTGAACGTTCTCAACGCTGACCTTGCACTCCATCGCCACGAAGGTGCTCATCCGCGCGGAGTCCAGCACGCCAGCCATGCCCAGTACGCGGCTCTTTGGGAAACCGCTCACCTTGAACGCCGCCTGCGCCATGGCATCCAAAGGATTGGTCACTACGATGATGATGCACTTCGGCGAATGTTTTACAATTTGCTCGACGACGGCCTTTACCACATCGTAGTTGGCCTTCAGCAAATCGTCGCGGCTCATTCCGGGCTTGCGCGGAAACCCCGCGGTAATGACCACCACATCGCTATTGGCCGTGGCGGAATAATCGCCGTTCGCAGTAGAAATTCCGATGGCGTTCGCGTCCGTCCGCGTAATCGGCGAGGACTCCATCATGTCCAGCGCCTTGCCCCCCGGCGGGCCATCCAAGATATCGGTGATCACCACATCCGCCAGCTCCATATCCACAATTCGCTGCGCCGTGGTCGATCCCACAAATCCGCTGCCCACCACCGTCACTTTCTTCCTGCTCATCCGTTCATCTCCCCGTTTGCAAACGAATCACGACAGATTTTATCGCGCGACAGCGGCAGTCGTCTTCATATTCTCAATAATTGCATCGGCAAAGGCCGCCGTTCCCACCTTGGTCGCGCCGGGCATCAGCCGTTCAAGGTCGTAGGTCACGCGCTTCTGTTGAATGGTTTTCGCGATGCCGACCTCGATCAGCTGCGCCGCTTCGTTCCATCCCAGGAACGCAAACATCATGGCACCGGAAAGCATCACGGAACTCGGATTAATCACATCCTTATCCGCATATTTTGGCGCCGTACCGTGCGTGGCCTCAAACACGCCGTAACCATCGCCGATATTCGATCCCGGCGCCATTCCGAGACCGCCAACCTGCGCCGCGCAAGCGTCGGAAAGATAATCGCCATTCAGGTTAGACGTCGCCAGCACGCTGTACTCGTCGGCGCGGAGCAACACCTGCTGGAACACGGAATCCGCGATACGATCGTTGATCAGTAATTTTTTCTTCCACTGACTTTTGCCGTGGGTGGCGCCAATCGACGCAATCACGCTCTGGACTTCATCCTGCACGGATTTGCGAAACGCTTCCGGCGCTTGCTCAAGCCCCGGTTCGATCATCGCCGCATTTTGTTCCGCGGTCAGCGAGGAATTTTTGTCGAGATTATCGAGAATCCAGCTTTCGCGCTCCGTCACGGTTTCGGCGCGAAATTCCTCGCGCGCCAGGTCGTAGCCCCAATCGCGGAATCCGCCTTCGGTAAATTTCTGAATATTTCCCTTGTGCACCAGCGTCACACTGGGACGTTTGTTCGCCAGCGCAAAGTTAATGGCGCGCCGGACCAGCCGCTTCGTCCCCGTCGGTGAAATCGGTTTGATGCCTACGCCGGAATCCCAGCGAATCTGCTTCTTGCCATCCTTCAGCATGTCGTGATTCAAAAACTCCAGCAGCTTTTTCGCTTCCGGCGAGCCGGACTTCCACTCAATTCCGATATAAACATCTTCGGTATTTTCGCGAAAAATCACTAAATTCATTTTCTCGGGATGCTTTACAGGGGAGGGAACTCCGTCAAAATAGCGCACCGGACGCTCGCACGAATAGAGGTCCAACAGTTGGCGCAGCGCCACGTTCAGCGAACGAATCCCGCCGCCGACGGGGGTGGTCAACGGGCCTTTAATGGCCACGCGAAAATCGCGGATGGCATCCACGGTTTCATCCGGCAGCCATTCTTTGAAGGTATTGAAGGCCTTCTCTCCGGCAAAAACCTCGAACCAGGCCACGCTGCGCTTTCCGCCGTAGGCTTGCGCTACGGCAGCGTCGAAGACACGCCGCGATGCTTTCCAAATGTCCCGACCCGTGCCGTCTCCTTCAATAAACGGAATCACCGGCGCAGCCGGCACCTGCAATTTGCCGCCGCTATAACCAATTCCTTTTCCCTCGGCCGGAACATTCACTCCGTTGTAGGACGTCTTCATGCACCTAACTCCTCGACTATGAATCTCCCAACGCTGCCAACGCGACTAGGAAACATACCACAACGCACTCCAACTCTCGAATGACGGCGAGCGCGGTGGTCAGCAGTAACGCATGCACTGTTCTCGGACGGCCGCATCGCCCTCCATTCCGAAGCGGCTCTGAAAGCGGGGACAACGAAGGAAGAAATCGCCGAAGCTTTGGGTGTCGCGATATCCATGAACGCCGGGTCGCGCTGGTCCACGCTGCGCGTGTGCTGGACGCTGTCGCGGCAAAAACGCAGTCCGCGCACGGCGATTGAAACCTGCAGCGACGCCTCCGGGCATCGCTGCGGCAAAATTCTTGCTTAGAATTGGTTCCAGAGATACTGGTTATAGACTTCGTGATGGTGCTGCACTTCGGGCGCTTTCACGAAGGTGCCCAGCGAACGGGAGCAGCGGTCAGCGGCGACTTGCTTCAGCTCGGCGTAGCGGCCTTTTACGTCGGCGCCAAGAAGCTTGCTGCTCCACTCCGCTTTGGTGAAATTGTCGATGGCGGAGTAAATGTTGTCCGGCAAATAACGTTCCGCCTGGCGCAGATTCTTGATCTTCGCGGTGTCGCCATCGAGGCCGGTCCTGAAGATCGAATACATTACGAGGTAGGGATTGGCATCCGGGGCGACCGAACGCACTTCCACACGCGAACTTTTTTCGTTACCGATGGGAATGCGCACCATGGAGCCGCGATCCACGGCAGAAGCTTTGATCTGATTGGGCGCTTCAAAGTGGGGATCCAGCCGGCGGTAGGCGTTCACGCTGGCGTTCAGGAGGAGACAAATATCGTTGGCGTGGGTCAGGATACGGTCCACAAATCCCCAGGCCATCTTGCTTAACTTTTCTTCGCCCTTGGCATCCCAAAAAAGATTCTTGCCACCTTTGCTGATGGAAACGTTGGTGTGCATGCCGTTGCCATTGACACCCACCACCGGCTTGGGCAAGAAACACGCAGTCAAACCCATATTGGTGGCGACCTGACGGCAGATCAGTTTGTAAAGCTGGATCTGATCCGCGGCGGCGACGACCTCACCGTAGCCGTAGTTAATCTCAAACTGCGAAGGCGCGACTTCCGGGTGATCTTTTTCATTCTGGAAGCCCATGGCGCGCTGGACTTCCGCGGTGGTGTCGATGAACATGCGCAGCGGATCGCCGGGCAGGGAATGGTAGTAGCCGCCGGTGTTTACATATTCAAATTTGTGCGTTTTGTAGTAGTGCTGTTCGGCATCGGCGCCGGCAAAGAGAAATCCTTCGATCTCATTCGCGGCATTTAGGGTATAGCCCTCATCCTTATGTTGTTGCTCCGCGTAGCCTTTCAAAACGCCGCGAATATCGGCGCTGTAGGGCGAGCCGTCTTTGTCGATGACCTCGCCGAAAACGAGAACTTTGCCCGAGCCGAAAACGTCCGACGGACCCCAGTAAAATGCGCTCCAGTCCATGGCCAGCCGCAAATCGCTTTCGCGCTGCGCGGTGAATCCGCGGATGGAAGAACCGTCGAAGGTGAGATTGTCCCAGCTTTTGACCAGGAATTTCTTGTCGTAGTCCAACATGTGCAAGCGGCCTTCGAGGTCGCTGAAGAGAACGGTGACGGCCTTGATGCGTTTTTCGTCGGCGAGGTATTTGATGCGCTCTTCCTGAATCTTGTGCGGCGCGACGCGCTTCATGCGCTGGTCCTTGGCCTTGAGGTTCAACTCTTCGAGTTCCTCATAGGTGAGCGCCAGAAAATTACGCAGTTCAGTCGACATGATTCTCCTCGAATGACGGAAGTTGTAGCGAAACGAAAATGAGCGGGGAAGTGTGCAGTGAACAAGGAATGTCCATCGGTGCGATAGCGTAGCGCGGGGCTCGCAAAATCGTCAAATCGAAAAACCGATGCATCAAATCAGGATTTTGCTTTGCGATCAGTCCGAGTTGGACCGGCCGGCAGGGTGAAAAGAACGTGCTAATCGTAGTATTCCTGGCCGAGATGGGTGATCAGGTCTTCGCCCATCATCCAGCGCAACGTATTCTTCAACTTCATGGATTGGATGAACAGGTCGTGCTCGGGATATAAGCCGGGGGCGGTCATCGGCGATTTAAAATAAAAGCTGAGCCATTCCTGGATGCCGCGCATGCCGGCGCGCTGAGCCAAATCGAGGAACAGGATCAAATCGAGCACAATGGGGGCGGCGAGGATAGAATCGCGGCAGAGAAAGTCCACTTTGATCTGCATGGGATAACCGAGCCAGCCGAAAATGTCGATGTTGTCCCAGCCTTCTTTGTTGTCGCCGCGCGGCGGATAGTAGTTGATGCGGACTTTGTGGTACATCTTGCGGTAAAGCTGCGGGTAAAGTTCCGGCTGCAAAATATATTCGAGAGCGCCGAGCTTCGACTGTTCCTTGGTTTTGAACGAGCCGGGATCCTCAAGGACCTCGCCGTCGCGGTTGCCCAGGATATTGGTGGAGAACCAGCCTTCGAGGCCGAGCATGCGAGCTTTGAAAGCGGGGGCGAGCACGGTTTTCATCAAGGTTTGCCCGGTTTTGAAATCTTTTCCGGCGATGGCGACGTTGTTTTCGTGTGCGAGTTTTTGAATGGCGGGAATATCCACGCTGAGGTTTGGCGCGCCATTGGCGTAGGGCACGCCGCTGGTCACGGAAGCCCAGGCATACAGCATGGACGGGGCGATCGCCGGGTGATTAGCCTTCATAGCGGCGAGAAATTTTTCCGGGGTGGAGTGCACGTCGCTGGGTTTCAAAAAGGATTCTGTGGAGCCGCACCAGCAGGTCACCAGGCGCGAGGCGCCGGAGGTCTTGCGAAATTTCTTAATATCTTCCTTAATCTGGAGCGCCCATTCGTACTTGTTCCTGCCTTTTTTAATATTGGGACCATCGATGAGCTTGACGAAATTGTGATCGAAGGCCGCTTTCATCGGCTTGATCTTGGAGAGAAAGCCTTTCACTTTCGCCAAATCCTGGAGATTCAGCACGCCGGCATTCGCGGCGGATTGATAGGCGTTATCGTTAAAAATATCCCATCCGCCAAAGGCAAGGTCTTTCATACTGGCCAGCGGCACGAACTCGCTGATTTTCGGCGTGCGGCCATCGGTGCGCTTGCCCAGACGAATCGTTCCGAGCTGGGTCAACGATCCCACCGGCTGCGATTTCCCTTTGCGGACCAGCTCCACCCCCGCCATGAAGGTGGTGGCCACCGCGCCCATACCCGGGAGCAGAACTCCCAATTTCCCCTTGGCCGGCGCAATTTTCGAAGGCTTTTCCATGCAACTCCTTAACGATGAGGGCAGAATTTGAATCCAGCGGGCACTAGCAGCCCGCAATTCCCCTGAACAAAACAGTAATGATGAAGGATGCGGGAAGGATTTGCAAATGTTCGCCGAGAAGGCGGGGTCCTGGCTGGAAGCGCACTCGCGGAGCTGGGGGATTTGTTGACTCATTGCAGGTCTGAACCTAATATGGCGGCAAGATGGCGGACCCCGACGCGCTCATCGGGAAAACCTTCTCCCATTACCGGATCCTCGAAAAACTCGGCGGAGGAGGGATGGGAGTCGTCTATAAGGCGGAAGATATCCGTCTGCACCGTATGGTTGCGCTCAAGTTCCTGATGAGCGAAAAGGCTCGGGATGCATTTGCATTAGAGCGATTTCAAAGAGAAGCTCAAGCGGCCTCGGCGCTGAATCATCCCAACATCTGCATCATCTACGACACGGATATTGAAGACGGCTGTCGCTATATCGCGATGGAATTCCTGGACGGCGTTACCTTGCGGCGCCGCATCGCCCACAAACCATTACCGCTGAAGCAAACGCTGGAGTTGGGAATTGAAATCACGAAGGCCCTCGCCGCGGCGCATGCGGCGGGAATCATCCATCGCGATATCAAGCCAGCGAACATATTTGTTACGGAAGCGGGGCATGCCAAGATCCTTGATTTTCGTTTGGTCAAGCGTGTGTCGAGTGACGAAGGGCTTTCGAGCATGCCGACGGCCGAAGACACGGAGTTGTTCACCAGCCTGGGATCGACGGTGGGCACGAGCGCGTACATGTCGCCGGAGCAAGCCCGGGGCGAGGAGCTCGACGCGCGTACCGATCTGTTCTCGTTCGGCGCCGTGTTGTATGAGATGGCTACGGGCCGGCTGGCTTTTCCGGGAAATACCGAAGCGGTCATTCATGAAGCGATCCTCAACAAGCCCCCGATACCCGCCGTTCGCCTCAACAAAGAGGTTCCGGCGGAGCTGGAAGAGATCATCGGCATTGCTCTCGAGAAGGATCGCAAGCTTCGCTTACCAGAAAGCCGCGGACATCAGCGCGGATTTACAACGTCTGCAGCAGGAAACTGGCGAGGATGCGCTGGGAGCGGCCAGCACCCGGGGCGGATGGCGTCTAAAGCGGATGGCGCGGAAGCGCTGGCGAGCCGCGGCCGGGGCTCTCCTTGCTGGGGTGATCGTCGCCGCGGGCATTCACTTCTACCCGCGGACGGTTTCCGCACTCAGCGCCAAAGACACCATCGTTCTGGCCGACGTAATCAACAAGTCCGTCGTCACGCGGTGATGTTGAGCGGACGTCGTGATCATTCGAAAAGTTTCAGTTCCTGATTCCGCGAGTCATGGGGACGTTGGATCGGGCGACGCGCCTCACTGGCTCTGGCGGAAACTCAAGATTGCCGTTGCCAGTCGATGACCAGGAGGGTCATGTCATCCTCCTGGGGCCGGCCTGAAGAGCGGGTGGACCAGCGGGCGATTTCGGCGAGTAGTCCGTCCGCCAGCGCGTCGGCGGGAAGCTGAGAATGGGATTCCAGAAATTGCTTGCAACGCGGAAGGCCGAATTCCTCATCCTTGGAATTGGCGGCTTCGGGTAAGCCGTCGGTATAAAGCACGTAACGATCGCCTGGTTGGAGCGGGAGCTCGATCGAGGAATATGTGGCCTCGGGAAACATTCCGAGGAAGAAGCTACTTTGTTCGATGGAGCGCGCGCCGCCGTTCGCGCGGCTGTCCAGAAGCATCGGAGGATGTCCGGCAGCCGCGTAACGAACGATCCTGGCGTCGAGATCAGCGTACAGATAAGCCGCAGTGACGAAATGCTCTTCAAATTTTCCGCAGAGCGCTTCATTCAGACCGGCGAGAACCCGTTCGGGATGTGGAGCATGCACTTTCTGGCCTGCAAAGGCGATTTTCAGCATGGAAGCGATGATGGCGGCGGGAACGCCGTGGCCGGTGACGTCGGCGACGAGAACGCCAAGTTGATGGTTCTCCAGCGGGAGGAAATCGTAAAAATCGCCGGCGACCGCGCTCATCGGGAGATAGCGAGCGGCGATGTCCAGGCGTGCGATTCTGGGCACCGCGCGAGGGAGAATCGAAGATTGAATCTGGCGTGCGATTTCGAGCTCTTTGTCCATGGCGAGCAAGCGATGCTCATTCGCGAAGGTGCGGTGGGCAGCGACGTAGCCCAGACAGCCGACGAAAAAAAGGAAACCGAGGGCCTCGAAGTCCGGCCCATGCAACACACCAATACTCACGAGATTGCCACGCAGCACAAATAGACCAAAGACCACCAAACCGGTGGTGAGGGCGAGGTTTTCGCGGGTCCAAGGCGGCGCCAAGCCGCGAGACCGCAGAACGATAAGATTGATCATCAGCACGCCGACGATGGCCACCACGAGATAGTTGTTCATGGAGTACGCGAGGGCCTCGCCGACGCCAAACAAGTCCGCCGCGATCGCTGTCACCGCCAGCAGCACCGGCGCGATAATCAACAGGTTTATGAGCGTCTTGGATTGCGGCCCCAGGACCTCTCGCAGGTACAACAAGAAGGGAATGAGCAGAAGCAAGGTAATCCAGAGATCGATCCGAAAGAATAGAGAGTGAGAAACACCGGAAACGGATCGGACCACCGAAGCATGAAAAAGTAGCCTTACGGCATAGAGTAGGGCGAAGGCACTGAAATAGATGAGCGTCAGCTCACGGCTCTTGCGCCGAAAGAAAAAAAGCGCCACGGCGGCGATGCCCGCCGCCAGGAGGATAAAGCCAACGACAATCGTAGGCGACTGCGAGCGGAGGTCTGTCAAGGAAAAGGAGGAAGTGGCAACGGCGTACAGGAGACGCGGCGGCAGCATGGCATGTTTATACCTGCGGGGCGGCCGTAAGACAAATGCGCGATTGCGCGGCCAGTGCGTGACTATGCGACCACGAAAAAAACGATGCACATTTTTCCACAGTCTCAGGACTTACCAGCCTCAATCGCGGTTTGTAGAATGAACGCGAGAGTAATTTTTTCGGGGGTGGTCCATGCTCTTCGCCACGATTTCTCGCGGAAAGAAGGCCGGAACACGGTTGCTTCCGCATTTGTTCCAAGACAACCGATACCGGGTGCAACTGGGAAAGAAAGGGCCGTATATTCCAGTCCCCGATTACCGTGAGATCCCATCATACCTGGCGAATGGCTATTCGCTGCTGATGAGCGACAGAGTCAACAGTCAGACGCCAAGCTTGATACGACCTCAATCCATCCGCGGCTGGAGCGTGAATTCTCAGGACCTTTTCTTCCGCACGCGCTGAAATTGAAGTTTCTGTTGAGACGTTTCAGATATTTGCAAAGCAGCGATAGCGCGTTCTTTCCCAGATCGACGCCTTGACCTCAGTAAATACAGAGCATATACACGCATGTCAGCGGCGCACTGCGCCTCTGCTGAGGTGTTCCGAGTTGAGGGAAGGAATTAGCGAGAACTGCGAGGGCAAAACAGGGCGGTCAGGAATTGCGACGGGGCGGCTTGCCGGGAGTGATGGAGCTGACGGTACTAACGACGATCAGGACGAGTAAGGCTCCAAGTAAGGTGACGATGATCACGTTGGTGCTCCTGTCCTAAGGTACAGGCAAGCCGGTCGCCAAAAGCGGAGCATTTGTTTTCAATGAGTTACGGATGTTCCTGAACGAAGTTGAGGCAAATCTAGGACAGATGTCGCATGGATAGGCCACGTTAGGCCCTCGCGCGGCAAAAGCGCCGGTTTTTGTACTAAAGTGTTTATAATACTAGCCTTAAGTCCTATTCAGCCGGATGGACCCGTCGCCGGTGGTGATCGTCAGCGACTGACCCCCGCCGTTCATCTTACCGTGAATCTGAGACTTGCTGAAGGTGCCGTCGACCAACACGGGTATGCCCATGCTGATGTGCCCGTCGTGCGTGGTGGCGTCGATATCGGCTTGCAGGTCGCCCGGCAGGGACATGTCCACGCTGCCGTCGCCGGTGTGCACGGTCCACGAAGCGGTCATTTTCGATCCGGACAGGGCGTGAGCGTCGATGCTTCCGTCACCGGTTTTGAGTGTCAAGCCGTCAAATCGGCCAGCGACGGTGATGTGGCCGTCGCCGGAGGTGGCCTCGAGCGTGCCATCCAGCCCGCGAGCTTCAATGTGGCCATCGCCGGTGTGCAGCCGAATCGTGCCCTTGGCGCCTTCTACGGTAATCGAGCCGTCGCCGGTGTCGATGTCCAGGTTGCCGGCAACCGAGGACGATCTAACCGAGCCGTCGCCGGTGTGCACCTTTAGGCTGCCATCGAGCGCCTGCGTATCGACCGCACCATCCCCGGTTTCGATCTGCAGGTCCGCACCCTGCGGCATATCGACTTCAATCTTCAGGTTGCGCGAATTGTGCCCCCAGGACCAGCCCCAGTGGCCTGCCAGCCGCGCGGTTAGTTCCACGCGGTCGCCATCCTGATGCGAATCGACGTGCAAATCCCTGTTGAGTTCGTAGCCCTGATAGGTGACGTGAAATGTGACAGTCTTTGAGCCGGGCGAAGTGAGCACTCGAACGCTGCCGTCGTTCGTGTCGAGGTGAACCTGGGCGCGTCCGCCAATCGTGTAATTCTTTACCACTTCTTCGGCGCGAGCGGAAGGCGGCAGCGCTGCCGTAGAAAAGAGCGTCGCCAAACTACCAGCCAACAACACACCGCTCATCCGTAGATTCGGAATGTGCCTCATCGCATATGCCTCCAGAGCATAGAGCTTCCACCACTCGGTATAAGATACGACCCCACGCGGCAAAATGTTCCTTGCTCGCCCCTGCTAACGAGCCCCGGAAATGTCCTGGCATATGGCGTCCTCGCCCTAGCCCTTCCCACGCCTTAACCTTGTCCCACGCCTTAACCCTTCTTGGTTCCAGCTCCTCCTGGTTTATTTCCGGGCGGCGCGGCGCGTTGCGACGGCCTTTGCGGGCTTAGCTTCGGATTTTGCCCGCTCCGGGTTGGGGTTTGCCACGTGCGGGGTGAGAGCAGCAGCCGCGGGCTTTGGACGGAGCGCGGCCAAAAAGGAGTCAACCGAGCGAGTGTTGATGACGTCCTCAGGGGTGAGCCAGCCGCGCCGCGCCATGGTCACGCCATAGTGGATGTACGAGAGCGCGCGGGCATCATGGGAGTCGGTGGAAATCACCACCTTCACGCCGCGCTCTTTGCACATGCGGAGATAGACATCCTTCAGGTCCAACCGATCGGGATAAGAGTTGCATTCCATGGCCACACCGTATTTCGCGCAGGCGTCCAGGATTTTGCCCATGTCGTAGTCGAGCTCTTCGCGCCGTAGCAGCAAGCGGCCGGTGGGGTGGCCGATGATCTGGGTATAGGGATTGGCGATGGCCGCCAGCATCCGGGCAGTCATGGCCTCGCGGTCGAGATTGAAATACGAATGAATGGAGCAGACCACGACTTCGAGCTGCGCCAACAGCTCGTCCGAATAATCGAGGCTGCCGTCTTTCAAGATGTCTACTTCCGCACCGGCAAGGACGCGAAGACCCAAATTTTTGCCGTTCGCAGCATGCAGTGCGCGAATGTGTTCCGACATGCGCTCTTCGCTCAAGCCATTGGCGATGGTCACGGACTTCGAGTGATCCGTAATGGCGATGTATTCGTGCCCCAGTGCCTTCGCCGCGAGCGCCATCTCTTCGATGGTGTTTTTCCCATCGCTGGCAGGCGTGTGCATCTGCAGATCACCTTTCATGTCGGCGAGGGAGAGCAGTCTTGGCAAGGCGTGGCGTTCCGAGGCCTCGACTTCGCCGGTATTTTCGCGAAGTTCCGGGGGAATGAAATCCAGTTTCAACTTGGCATAAATCTCCTGTTCGGTGGCGCCAGCGACGCGCTTCTCGCCTTTCAGCGTGGCCAGACAATATTCATTCAGCGTGAAGCCCAGGTCGTTGGCACGCCCGCGCAGCTTCACGTTGTGCTCCTTCGAGCCGGTGAAATACAGCAGCGCCGCGCCAAAATTTTCGCGTTCGAGCAGCCGCACATCCACTTGCAGCCCGCTGTCCAGCGTGAAACTTACCTTGTTCCCTCCGTGCGCCAGCGTTTGATCGATGCGCGGATACTTCAAAATGTGCCCTGCGATGGCATCGATTTTGTTTTGGGCGGTGAAACCATTGGCGAGGATCAGCAGCAAATCCAGATCGCCAACCGTTTCGCGGCCCCGGCGCAACGAACCCGCCGGCGTAATCGAGTCAATGCCTTTGCCAAATTTCTCGATGTACAAGATAAGTTCCGCGGCGGCGGCTTCCACCTTATCCCCGCGGAAGCGTCCTGTGGAACGCTTGTAGGTTTCCACGGCCTTCAGAATATTTTGCTCCGTCTTCTCTCCGAACCCCGGCACATCTCTCAATTTCCCGTCGCTCGCCAGTTTTTCCACATCCGCGACCGTCGCGGCTTTGAAGTTCGACCACAGGAACGCCACTTTCTTCGGGCCCAGCGATTGCAGGGTCATTACTTCCAGCAGCGAAGCGGGAAATTTCTTTAGCAGTTTCTGGCGCAAACTATAATCGCCCGTTTTAAGAATTTCCTGGATATGCTCCGCCATGCGGTCGCCCACTCCAGGCAGTTCAGTCAATTTTTCGGGAGTCTGGGCGATTTCCTGAATGGACTCATGCATGCCAGCGATCATTTCCGCGGTCTTTTCGTAGCTGCGATAACGTCCGATCATGGCGCCATCGATCTGCAGCAGTTCCGCTGTTTCGCGAAGGATTCGGGAGAGTGTTTTGTTGTCCATGACGCACAGTATAAACCCGAGGCGAGCGGCGCCCAATGCCGCGTGGCTTTAGGAAATAAAAACGGCCGGTGAAGGGCGCCCACCGGCCGTTCAACGCTATTTTGTGATTCAGATTAGTGCGAATCGCTAAGTAGTGGCCTTGGTGACGTTGGCGGCCTGGGGCCCCTTCGGCCCCTGGACAATCTCAAATTCGACAGCGTCTCCTTCCTGCAACGAGCGATAGCCATCGCCAGTTATCGCTGAATAGTGCACAAACACATCTGGCCCGTCATCGCGCCCGATGAATCCATAGCCCTTAGAATTATTGAACCATTTTACCGTTCCTTGCACTGAAAGGGGACCTCCAGCCCGGATGATTCATTTGTTTCTAACTGCGTCGTCAGGCACGTGGCCTCACGGCGCAGGCAAGGATAAATCGCGCGGAGTTTAGCAGAATGAAACAGCTAGTCAATAGGCCAGACGAAGCGGTGCATTCCGACAACGTGTACAACTTTTCATTTCATTAAAGGGTTTAACCGACCTCGATGGATTAACCGATTGGTTTACATCAGGAACCTAAAATAGTACAAAAGCCCGGCAATCGACTTCGCGTCGCGCAAATGCCCGTGCCGCATCATTTGTTCCAGTTCCCGACGGGTGTAGGCTTTGGCGACTATTTTCTCGTCCTCTTCGGGGTGCGCCTCGCCGGCGGTCAATCCTTGCGCCAGAAGGATGTACATGCGTTCTTCGAGGAAACCAGGGGTGGGAAAGACGTCGAGAAAAGTCGTAAATTTCTTCGCGCGGTAGCCGGTCTCTTCCATTAATTCACGCGCGGCGGCCTTGCGCGGGGCTTCGCCTTCGTCGATGCGCCCTGCGACCAGCTCCCACAGATATTGCTTTGCCGCGTGCCGGTATTGCCGAATCATCACGATGCGCCGGTCGGGGAGCACCGGCAAGACCACGACCGAGCCCGGATGGGTGATCATCTCGCGGGTGGTGCGCACCCCGCTCGGTTCGATCACCTCGTCACGGCGAATCCCGAAAATCGCGCCTTTATAAATGGTCTTACTGGACAGAACCTTGGCGGTGCTCAACTTTTTCGGCGGCATGGGTTCCTTGAAAGCGTCCCGGTTATTTTAGACGATAAGCTGCGCGGCCGCACGGCAAGTTCGCCATCGGCGGCGATGGATTGCAGGTGCGGTTGGCGAACGCTTATACTTGCTGGCATCAGGCAGATCATCTCTCCGCTGCGGGTGACCTGTAATCGGCGCGAGAAGCATCGCGCAACCGCCAGAACGGGACACCAGTCCGATATGCCCATAAGCACGATCATTGTCGACGACGAGAAGCCCGCGCGCGACGAGTTGGTTTTTCTTCTGAAGGCCTTCCCGGAAATCAATATCATCGGCCAGGGGCGCAACGGCGTGGAGGCCGTGGCACTGATCAAAGAACATGCGCCCGATCTGGTGTTCCTGGACGTGCAGATGCCGGGGCTCGACGGCTTTGGCGTGCTGAAGAAGTTGGTCGAGCGAAAAATGAAGGTTCCGCACGTGGTGTTCGCCACGGCCTTCGATCATTACGCGGTCCAGGCTTTCGACGTGAACGCCGTCGATTACGTACTAAAACCATTCGACAAGGCGCGGATTTCGAAGGCGATTGCCCGAGCGCGGCGGGAGATTGAGGCGCAAGACAGTCCCGCGGACCGGCTCGAACAATTGGTCAATCAACTCGGGGCGGGGAAACCCGCCAGCACCCAGCCGGTAAAGCTCCTGGTGAAATCGCAGCAGCGCATGCTGCTGGTTGACGCCACGGATTTTATTTTCGCCAGCATCGAAGATGGCCTAATATCCGTCACCGCGCGCGATTGCGAAGGCACCTCCAACTACCGCACGCTGGAAGAGCTAAACGCTGCGGTGGATTCCGATTCTTTCTGGCGCCCCCATCGCTCCTATTTGGTAAATATCCATCACATCAAGGAAGTAGTGCCCTGGTTCAAGTCCAGCTACATGCTGAAAATGAGTGATAAGAAGCAGACCGAAATTCCGGTAAGCCGCGTGCAGACCAAACGCCTCCGCGAGCTTTTCAAGCTGTAGACCGTTGCCGTAGACCCTTCGTTCGGCAATCGTGTTAGCATCGCATCGATGGATTTTTCGCTGACGGACCAGCAACAACTGATTCGCGATACGGTACGGCAGTTTGTCGAGAGCGAAGTGCGCCCGACGGTAAAAGAGCGCGACCGCTCCGAACGTTTTCCCGCCGAAGAAATCCGCAAAATTGGAGCTCTGGGCTGCTGCGGCATGCTGGTCCCCGAAGAGTGGGGCGGACCCGGGCTTGACCATGTTTCCTACGTCCTGATGCTTGAGGAAATGGCCCGCGTGGACACCGCGATGTCCACCTCGCTGGGTGTGACAAATTCCGCCGTGCAGTTGCCATTACTAAAGTTTGGCAGCGAAACGCAAAAGAAAAAATATCTCCCGCGTTTGGCGAGCGGCGAAATCCTCGGCTCCTTCTGCCTGACCGAGCCGCAAGCCGGCTCCGATGCCGCAGGCATCCAGTCCCGCGCCATGCGCGAAGGCGAGAACTACAAATTGCAAGGTACAAAAACCTGGGTTACCAACGGCAGCGTAGCGGGTATCTTCATCGTGTTCGCCAAAACCGATCCCGAAGCGGGCGGCAAGGGCATCACCGCCTTCCTGGTCGAACCAAATTTCCCGGGTCTGCGCGTTGGCCGCCACGAAGAAAAAATGGGCCAGCGTGGCTCGCCCAGCGTGGAAATAGTTCTGGATGCTTGCGAAGTCCCAGCAGAAAATCGCCTGGGCGAAGAAGGCCAAGGCCTGAAAATCGCGCTAAGCGCGCTCGACGGCGGCCGCATTGGCATCGCCGCGCAAGCCGTAGGCTTAGCGCAAGGCGCGCTGGACGAATCCGTGAAGTACGCCAAACAGCGCCGGGCCTTCGGAAAAAACATCGCGGAATTCCAGGCCATCCAGTGGATGCTGGCCGACATGCAAACGGAAATTGAAGCTGCCCGCGGGCTGGTCTATTACGCCGCATGGCTAGCTGATGCCCATCCGGGTAAAATGGGCGCAGCTTCGTCCAAAGCGAAGCTGTACGCCAGCGAGATGGTGAATCGCGTGGTCGCCAAAGCGGTGCAGATTCACGGCAGCGTGGGCTACTCGCGGGAGACGGATGTTGAGCGCATGTACCGCGACGCGCGCGTGATTACCATCTACGAAGGCACCAGCGAAATTCAGCGCACGATTATCGCGCGGGAGTTGGTAGGGAAGCGATGATTGATAGCTCTGCAGTGCAAAGCTCTGCGCATAAATTCGACTAGAAGTTGGGAGCAAGGGTGACAAGCGAAGCAGCGACGAAGCACAAAAGGGTAGTAAGCGGCATGCGACCCACCGGCCGCCTGCACATCGGCCACTATTTCGGCGCCCTACAAAACTGGGTTCGGCTGCAAAACGATCCCACCTACGACTGCTTCTATTTCATAGCCGATTGGCACGCGCTAACCAGCGACTACGCCGACACCAGCGCGGTCGCCCAAAACACCATCGAAATCGCCACCGACTATCTGGCCAGCGGCCTCGACCCGGAAAAAAGCATAATCTTCCAACAGTCACAAGTCCCAGAACACGCTGAGTTGCATTTGTTTCTCAGCATGATCACGCCACTGGGTTGGTTGGAACGGGTACCGACTTACAAGGAGCAAATCGAGAATGTGACGAACAAAGATTTACATACGTATGGATTTTTGGGTTATCCGTGTCTGCAAACCGCGGACATTGTCATCTACAGTCAGCAAGGCACGCTTTTGTTCGTTCCAGTTGGTGAAGACCAAGTGTCCCATGTCGAGCTCTCGAGAGAGATTGTTGCGGCCTTCAATTTTCATTATGGTTTTGATGTCGAATACGAAAAATGGCGAGCCGAGGACTTAAGCGGATTGACCGAAGCCTTATATCCCAGAGGCGGAACCCCCATACAGATTACGTCTGCGAGTCCCCCCGCTCACGCCCAAGCGCCCGTGGTGAACAGGGAAGTATTTCGCAGACAACTTCGCGAAGAAGGCCCTATTAATTTTGCAAAGCGCATCGGTGAGAAGAACATGAAGTATTTTCGTCTGTCTCCAGAACTGCAAGAACCGCAGGTGATGCTGACCCAGACGCCGCGAATTCCGGGTCTCGACGGCCGCAAAATGTCGAAGAGCTACGGGAACGCCATAACGCTAAGCGAAAGCGACGCCGACATCCGCGCCAAAACCAAGGTAATGAAAACCGACCCGGCTCGCCAGCGCCGCAGCGACCCCGGAAATCCAGACGTGTGTCCGGTGTATGACTGGCATAAACTGTTTTCGCCCCGGGAAACGCTGGAATGGGCCGCGGCAGGCTGCCGTTCCGCAGGCATCGGCTGCATCGAGTGCAAATCGAAAATGGCGGATAATCTAATACAGTGGATCGCGCCCGTCAGGGAGCGTCGCATCGAATACGAAAAGCACCCAGCCCGCGTGCTGGAAATTCTAGACGCGGGCTCAAAGCACGCGCGCGTGGAAGCGCAACAGACCATGGAACGCGTCCGGGAAGCGGTCTTCGGCTGGAAGCGAAAAAGGAGCGAGATTCATGCAGGATTCACCGAAGTACACGACACGCACGGCTGAGGAGCCGTTGCAGCGCAGCGCTTCCCGGCTGCATCTCTCTGTACCAGGATAAAGAAAACGAATAATGGCAACGCCTTACAAAATAACAATTCCGATGTATGAGGGGCCGCTCGACCTACTGCTTGATCTGATCAAGAAGCAGGAGATGAGCATTCACGACATCCAAATCGCGAAAATCACCTCGCAATATCTGGAATATCTGCACCAGCTGGAGAAGATGGACGTGGATGTATCCGCCGAATTCATTTACATGGCCGCCACGCTGATCTACATCAAGTCCAAAATGCTGCTTCCGCCCGATCCGCTGGCCGGCCCCGACGATGCGGGCGTTGACCCTCGCGCCGAATTGGTGCAGCGGCTCGTGGAGCACGAAAAATTCAAAAACGCCGCACAGCTTCTCTACCAGAAACAGCAAATCGAAGAAAACGTCTGGTCCAAGCCGGACAAGACCCTGTACGACGACGAAGGCACGGAACGCGATTTAGTGGTCTCGCTGGTAGACCTGGTAAAGGTTTTCCAGCAAGTTCTAGATCGCCGCAAAGAAGTCTCGCGCATCGAACTGCAGCACGAACAATTCACCGTGGCGCAAATGATTGCCCAGCTTCGCGCGCAGATACTGGCGAGCGAAACGAATTCCGTCAATCTTATCCAGTTCTTCGAAGCTTGCCCGTCGCGCCACGCGATGATCGTGGCTTTCCTCGCAGTTCTCGAAATGGTTAAGCTGCAGGCCGTAACCCTTGCGCAAGAATCGCAGTTCGGCGATATAGTAGTCCGCAAATATAAAATGTTCGACACCGTGTTTGACGAAAAAGGCGAAATTCGCGCCATCGATGAGGAATACAAGTAAAGGATAAAGTGCAGGAACAGAGGAGTCCGTCAGCAGGGGCAAGCATCCTATGACCAATGAAGAACGCAAAGCCGCTCTGGAGGCCATGATTTATGGTGCCGATGAGCCCGCGACCATCGAGCAGTTGGCGGTAGCCCTCAACGAAGAGCGCCTGGTGGTGCAATCCTCGATAGACGAACTGGTCGCGAGCCACGCCAGCGAAGAGCGCGGCATCGAAATACGCGCGGTAGCCGGCGGCTACAAGTTCTACACCAAGCCACAACACCACGATGTCGTTCGCCGGTTCATCAAGAGCCTGCGGCCGCCGCTGCGTCTAACCATGCCGGCGCTGGAAACGCTGGCCGTAATTTCCTACAAGCAGCCGGTCACCGGCCCGGAAATTGGCGAAATCCGCGGCGTCAACACGAGCGGTGTATTGAAAACGCTGCTCGACAAACGACTGATCACCACTGCGGGCCGCAAGGAAGTCATGGGGCGCCCCATTCTTTACAAAACGTCCAAAGAGTTTCTAATTCGTTTTGGCCTGAGCGATCTCTCCGAACTGCCCAGCTTGAAGGAATTCGAAGCTCTGGCCAGAGAAGCCCTCGGCAGCGACGAAGGTATGGCCCAAGAAGAAACCTACTCTGGCGCTTTGCAAGAAAAAGCCGCCGAAGGCGCACTGGATGAAACCGCGGCGGATGAATTGCAAACCGAAGTCGCCGCAAGCGCTGACAATGTGTACGATTCTTCAGTAGCCGAACGCTCTTCAGGCTCCAACACAGAAAACGCCGCCGAAGACGTAGCAAACGACGCCCTGAATCGCGGCCCCGCCACAGTCGGCGAAGATCTAATCGAGGAAGAAAAAATAGCCACCAGCGAAGGCATGCCAGCCGGCGAAACCGACGAATCGCCCAAAGCCGCCTTCGCCGGCGAGTAACGTCAAAAAGGACGTCATTCCAAGCGCAGCGAGAAGTCTCTCGTCGCCTTGCCCTCCGACGGTACACGGAAAGAGCTCATGGAAGAACGACTGCAAAAACTAATCGCCCGCGCCGGCATCGCCTCCCGCCGCCACGCCGAACAACTGATCGCCAGCGGCCAAGTAAAACTAAACGGTAAAATAGTAACCGAACTAGGCACCAAAGCCGACCCTGCCAAAGACCGCATCGAAGCCGCCGGCCGAGTAGTCAGCGCCGAAGAACGCCAAGTCTACCTGTTACTCAACAAGCCTCCAGAAGTAGTGGGCGCAATGGCCGACCCCGCAGGCCGCAAAACGTTACGCAACTGCCTGCGCGGCCTACCAGAACGCGTGTACCCCGTAGGTAACCTCGAATACGCCGCCAGCGGTCTGGTCTTCCTAACCAACGACGGCGACCTAGCCGCCAAAATGCTGAAGGACTGGGACCACGTAGAACAGGTCTACCACATAAAAGTAAAAGGCATGCTGACCCTGGCAGACTTGGCAAGCTTGGGCAAAGAAATCGGTGCCCACATGAAAGTGGTCCGCCAACCCGACGCCACCCGCGGCCGCGCCGCAAATTTCTGGTACGAAGTAACCATCAGCGCTGCAAAAATGGAAACCATGCGCCGCACGCTAATGAAAGCTCGCCACCCCATAGAAAAACTGAAACGCATCGGCCTGGGTCCGTTGACAGTGGAAGGCATCCCAAGAGGCCGCTACCGCCTGCTAAACAGCAAAGAAGTAGAAGATTTCCGTCACATAAAAAAAATCACCAAAAAAGTAACTTCAAAGTTATAAGCGCGAGTATTTAGTTTGTTAGAATTTGTCTTTTGTAGTGTGGGGCGATCGGTGTTGAGCCCCACTGCGTTTGACGTTGTAGCGGCCGCTTTCTGAGGCGAGCGCCTTTGGGGTTGTCCCAGGCACAAGCTTCGGCGAGGAACCTTCAAACCATGCCCCAAGAACGCCTACAAAAGCTAATGGCCCAAGCCGGCATTGCCTCCCGCCGCGCCTCAGAAGAAATAATTGCCGCGGGCCGCGTAACTCTAAACGGAACAGTAGTAACCGAACAAGGCACAAAAGCCGATGCTTCTACAGACGAAATCTGTGTAGACGGCAAGCCGTTAGTTCCGCCGCAAAAACTACGTTACTTTATGCTTCACAAGCCGTTAGGCTACGTAACCACGGTAACCGATCCAGAAGGACGCAAAACCGTAATGGAATTAATGCAGGACTGTCCCGAACGCGTCTACCCAGTAGGCCGCCTGGACTACAACAGCGAAGGCCTGCTACTAATGACCAACGACGGCGCCCTGGCCCACTCCCTAATGAAAGCCGGCAACCATGTCCCCAAAACCTACCAAGTAAAAATCAGCGGCAAACCAGACGACATTACCCTCGAAAAGCTGCGCGCGGGCGTAGCCATAGAACTAGAAGACGGCCGCAAAGTAAAAACCTCCTCAGCAAAAATCCGACTGATCAAAGACGCCGACAATCCGTGGTACGAAATAATCCTAATCGAAGGCCGCAACCGCCAAATTCGCCGCATGTTCCAATCCGCAGGTTTCCAAGTAGAAAAAATCAAACGCATCCAATTCGGCCCTCTGAAACTAGACGTGCCTCCAGGCCAATTCCGCCCTTTAACCGTCAGAGAAGTAGCTCACCTAAAGAATCGTGCACTCGGTCCAAAGAAATAACCGGGCTTTGTCGTTGGCTTTGCAGGGGCGGTAACTCCGGCGTCGCTTTCATCATCGCAGCTTCGCTATTCATCGTGGAAAAGGGAAAAGTTGCAAATTGCGTCTGCCCGGTGCCACCACAGCCAGAAACTTGCCGTCCGGCGAAATTGCAAAATCGCGAAACGTCAGGGCGTGCAGCACCGGATTCAGGGTAGGCTCGAGGACCGGAATTGGTCTACCAGCGATCGGAACGGTGAGCTCCGGGAGCGTAATCTCGACGATATCACCGGATTTTTTCTCCGGCGCGCGCTTTACCAAAATTTGCATTTCGTCTGCGGACCACCGCACCATACCCAAGCCGACGCGCAAACGAGTGAAATGTGCGGGCGCGGACAGATCGCGAACCTCCAACACTTCATTGTCGATAAAATAAGCCACTTTGCGCCCGCCCGGGGAAACGCTCAACCCGCCCGCATAACCATCCAGAGTGGCGAGTTCGCGATCCTCCTGTGCCAGCAAATCCAAATGCTGCAGCCGGGGCGGCCCCGTCTGAGATCTATCCCGCTCGACAGCGATCGCAGAGTTCGTTCGCGGAATTGGATCTGAATCGATAAACGTTCGCCCCTCGAAGCAATTTCCCGCCGGACCGGTCGCGGCGTTCGTAAAATGAAACGAATACAAGGTATGCGGCGTCTTCACCGCGGGCGTGCTATACACAATGGTAAGATTGTCCGCAACAAACGCCGCATTCCCTCCCGGATTGATAAAACTGTCGCTCCCGCCCAGCTTCACTTCTCTGCCATTGTCTTCCAGCACCAGCGTGGCCGTAGCGTCCTGCGTCTTGCCTGAATCATCCAGTAGGGTGGTGGTGAAAAACTGCGCCAGGAGAATCCTTCCATTCGGCGACCACCGAAACGAGTCGACCGTATAAGTGAACGGCCGTTCCCCGCGCGTGAACTTATCGCCCTGAAAAATTCGCCGCCGCTTTCCTCCGGCATCTTGAATCCAAATGTCGTCGTGTTCCAAATCATACTTCTTGGTCTTGTACGGCCGGCGCACCGCGTAGACAATCCGCCCATCCGGGGCAAACGCGAACGCGGTTATCTCCTCATCAATGGTCTGCACTGGCTTGTCGAGATCTTGCGGCGGCGCCGGCGCAATCGTGCAGCATCCGAAAAGAGCACAAAACAGCGCACACAATCGGCGCAACAAACGAAATCGGCTGACCGAGCAGGGGCTGATCATTGCGCGGAAGGAGCCTGCGGGTTGACTTGCTCGCCCGGGTGCGGGCCTAGGTACCGCGAACAGCACGGTTGCTGCGTCGGTTTACGCTCCATGAACTCAACGCGGGTACCGTCAGGATCGTATAAATTGAGCTGCCACTTTCCGTCACGGCCAATCTGCGGTTTCTCCGAAAACTTCACGCCGGCAGCAACGAGTTCATCATTAGCGGTGTGAATGTCCGCTACGCCGATGGCCATGTGATCCATTACGCCTAGCGTGTGGTGGTCGGCATTGGCCGGAACGTTGAGCATATATTCGAGCCAGTCGGTGCCGTCGGGAACTTGCATGTCTACCCAGTCATCCGTCCCGTCTTTCATTCCGCCATGCCAGTAAACGTGAAAGCCGAGAACATCTTTATAAAAAGCATCCTCCGCGGCGCGATCTTTGACGACAAATCCAGCGTGAATGATCTCTCTCCGATCGAGCGTTTCATGCGTCAATGTCGGCATGCCCTGCGTCCACTGGACAAAAGAGATTTTGTGGCCTTCGGGATCGCTGACGGTCAGCAGTTCTGTTGCTGGCGAAGACTGCGGTTGGTCTGGCACGCGCGCCGCAATTTTGTGAAACTCCAGATACCGCCGCAGCGCGCCCAGGTCGTCCGTGGCGAAGGTGATGCTTTCAATCAGATTGCGCGGTGCGTCTAGTGTGGATTGAACGCCGACAAGTTGGTGATGATTGACGGAATAACGAGGATTGGCCATCACGTGGTCGCAATGTGCGCAATGTGTTGGCTGCATAATCCGAAGAACCTTGCTATAAAACTCCTGCGCTGCGCGCGGGTGCGTGGTTAGCACCGTCACTTGGGCGATACCGAAAATTCGCGGCCGCGGAGATGGATCGTCCGCCGAGACAGCCACGCTGCAGAGCAAAACGGCTAACGTTACGGCCCAGCGGTTCATATATCCTCTTTCGAGCTCGGCGAGGCTTGCGATTTGATGTTTCGAATTTCGCTCAGGCGCTGGCGCAAGCGCTGCTCAAAGCCTTGATCGGTTGGCTGGTAGTAAATCCGGCGAACAAGATTCTCCGGGAGGCAGGACATATTGGTAATTTTATCGGCGTAGTCGTGGGCGTATTTGTAGCCGGAACCGTAGCCGACATTTTTCATTAGGCCGGTCACCGCGTTGCGCAAATGCAGGGGCACAGGATCCGCTTCCGTCTTGGCCACATCGTCCCGCACTGCGCCAGCCGCGGTATACAGCGCATTCGATTTGGGCGCCAGCGAAAGATATACCGCAGCTTGTGCCAGCGCCAGATGGCCTTCTGGTGCGCCAAGAAAATCAAACGCGTCGCGCGCCGCCAGCGTAATCGCTAGCGCTCCCGGGTCTGCTAGCCCGATATCCTCGCTGGCCATGCGCACCAGACGCCGAGCGAGATACAACGGATCTTCTCCGCACTCCAGCATCCGCGTCAGCCAATAAAGCGCCGCATCCGGATCGGAATTGCGCACGGATTTGTGCAGGGCGGAAATTAAATTGAAATGCTCTTCGCCGGCTTTGTCATAACGCAGGAGTTTGCGCTGCAAGACATCTTCGAGCAGCGCCTGGGCGATAACGCGTTTTCCGCTGGGGTCAACTAGCGCCGCGCCCGCTGTGAGATCCAGCGTATTGTACGCCGCCCGCGCATCGCCATTCGCGAACGACGCGATGCGAAACAGCACATCGTCGCTCGCGGAAATATTCTGGCTGCCCAGTCCCCGTTCCGGATTGTTTAGCGCCCGCCGCAAAAGCTCCACAATCAGCGGGGTCGCGAGTCCATCGAGAATGTAAACCTTCGTCCGCGATAACAGCGGTGAAATCACCTCAAAGGAGGGGTTTTCGGTAGTAGCACCGATAAAGGTGATATGCCCCGCTTCCACGTGCGGCAGGAAAGCATCCTGCTGCGACTTATTGAAGCGATGCACTTCGTCGACAAAAACGATCGTGCGGTGCCCGGTCCGCGATTTCTCTTTCGCCTCCGCCATCACCTGCTTTATTTCTTTAATCCCGGAAAGCACCGCGCTGAATGAAATAAACTCCGAACGCGTCAGTCGCGCAATCAAGCGCGCCAGTGTCGTTTTTCCGCATCCTGGCGGCCCCCAAAGCAACATCGACGAAACGTTGTCATTCTCAATCTGCACCCGCAGCGGTTTTCCCAATCCCAGCAGTTTTTCCTGCCCGATAAATTCATCCAAAGTCCGGGGTCGCATCCGTTCCGCCAACGGCTGATTTTGCGCGCTGAGCTCCGCGCCGGAGACGTTCGACTCGCCGGAATTCTCCAGCGCACCTGCATTTGCCACGCGCAAATCTGGAAATAGACTCATTTATTTTCCGCCGGCCCATGTTTCTTGTTGGCGTCGTTCGCATTCCGCATTCATGGTCATTTCGCAGGATTCGCGGATGACAGCGCGGTCCCAAAGCGTTGGATGTTCGCTGCCGCCGTGGAGTTTCTTTGCCGCGCCGCTTCGTAAAACAAAACGGCTGCGGCCGCGGCAGCATTGAGCGATTCAATGCCGCTGGCCATCGGTATGCGGATGCGCGCATCGGCATTGCGTTCCACCTCGATGGGCAGCCCGGCGCCCTCGTTCCCCACGAGCAGAGCCACCGGGGCGCACCAGTCGACCTGCCACGGTGCCAATAACGGAGACTGCGCGTCTTCCGATTCGTGGACGCTGGACGCCAGCGTGCTGATTCCGGCGACACGGAGTTGAGCCAGCAAAATTGCCAGCGACATGCCGGGGAGTAGGGGCAAGTGCAGCGCCGCCCCGGCGGACGCACGCAACGCTTTCGGGGAAAATGGGCTGGCGGTGCCGCTTTGTCCGGAAGCGGTCGTTGCCGCCCCGGTGGCGCCGAACGCCGCCGCAGTTCGCAGGATGGTTCCGACGTTGCCCGGATCCTGCACCCCGGCCAGAACTACCAGCATCGGCGAACAGGCTTCCTTCGGCGTGCGCACCAGATCATCGAAGGATGCCGTGCGGGGTTCGACCAGCGCCGCGACGCCTTGCGGATGCTCGGTATCCGCCAAGCCCTCGAAAAGGCGGTCGGTAGTGCGCAAAACCGGAAACGCAATTTCCGGGCGTGCGATGTACGGCGCGAGCCGCTCGCGATGCCGCTCGCCGCTTTCACTGAAAAGTACCGCATCAATGCGGCAACCGGAGCGAAGCGCCTCTTCCGTAAGCCGCACACCCTCGACGCCGACCGCGCCACTCTCTGTAGGCAGTCCGCCGCGCAGCGCGATGCGGAAAGCTTTGAGCCAGCGATTTTCTCGGCTGCTGAGTACTCCGGGTGTCCCCGCCGCGGGAGATGGACTGAACGCCTTCACGGCGTTTGCGGGGCGCGCGCCTTTGCTTGGAGAGGCCATGCAGTCTGGAGGTTAGCAAAGTTCCGAGACGAGAGGGTAGTGATTGAGCCGTGAATGCAAGAAGCGCCGGGCGAAGAGCCCGGCCCTGTCGCATCCCTGGCAGCGAGCGTCCTGGAACCGCGGTTGTGGCCCCGTCAATTTATGGCGTAAGATTCGCGAGGCTCATTGCGGAGGGAACGTTCATGAAGAAATCATTGCTCGGAAAATCAGTCCTGGCATTGCTGCTTTTTGCTCCGTTGGTGCATTGTTCGGCTGCGGATGATTCGGCGCCGTTGCCGGCCCCGCCGGTCGCAAAGAAGATTCCGAAAACCACCGTGGTCAATGGCGTCACCATGGTGGACAACTATTTCTGGATGCGCGAAAAAAGCAATCCGGAGGTCAAAGCCTACCTCGAAGCAGAAAACGCCTACACGGATGCCGTGATGAAGCCCACGGAACCGCTGCAGAAAAAGCTCTACGCGGAAATGCTCGGTCGCATCAAGGAAACCGACGTCGAAGTTCCGTATCGGGAGGGTGGATACTTTTATTATTCGCGGACCGAGGAAGGAAAGCAGTACTCAATCTACTGCCGCAAGAAGGGAAGCGTGGATGCCCCGGAAGAAGTGATGCTGGACGTGAATGAGCTGGCCAAAGGGCAAAAATTCATGTCGCTAGGCGGCTTCGCGGTGAGCGATGACGGCAATTTGCTCGCCTACGTGACCGACAACACCGGCTTCCGCCAATACACCCTCGCAGTGAAAGATTTGCGCAGCGGCAAGGTGCTCGTCGATCACGCCGAGCGCGTCGACGCGATTGCCTGGGCCAATGACAATAAAACCTTGTTCTATGCCATTGAGGATGAAGTAGCCAAGCGGCCATATCGCGTGTATCGCCACGCGGTGGGCACCGCCGGGCAAGACTCGCTGGTCTACGAAGAACCGGATGAACGCTTTGAACTTGACGTGAGCAAGACCCGCAGCAAAGGCTATCTCTTCATGGTTTCTTCCAGCCACACGACCAGCGAGGTGCGTTATCTTCCAGCGGACCAACCCATGGCCAACTGGAAGATTCTCGAGCCTCGCAAACAGGACGTCGAATATTATCCTGAGCACAACGGAAGCTTCTTCTACATCCGCGTGAACGATACCGGCCGCAATTTCCGCCTGGTGAAAGCCCCCGTCGCCGACCCGCGCAGCCCGAACTGGCAAGAGGTGGTGCCGCATCGCAAGGACGTGATGCTCGACGACATCGACTTTTTCAAAAATTATTACGTCCTCTCCGAACACGAAAATGGCTTGCCGCAAATGCGGGTGACGGACTTGAGCTCGGGGTCTTCCCGCCGCATCCCCTTCCCGGAGCCCGCCTACTCAGCTTACGTACACACCAACCGCGAATTCGACACCACCAAATTCCGCTATGGCTATCAGTCCTTCATCACTCCCCCATCGGTCTTTGAATACGACATGGCTGTAGGCACTTCGGTGCTCCTAAAACAGCGTGAGGTTCCGGGTGGCTACGACCGTTCCCGGTATCAGGTGGAGCAGATCTACGCCACCGCTTCCGACGGCGTGAAGGTCCCCATTTCTATCGTCCATTTGAAGGGTTTGAAGCTGGATGGAAAAGGCCCGTTGTATCTCACGGGCTATGGTTCTTACGGATATCCCTACGACATCAGCTTCGATTCCGATCTCTTCAGCCTGGTGGACCGCGGCGTAGTCTCCGCCGTGGCCCACATCCGCGGCGGCGGCGAGATGGGCAAAGCCTGGCACGACGACGGCCGCATGATGCACAAGCGCAACACCTTCACCGATTTTATCGCCTCCGCCGAATATCTGGTCGCTCAGGGCTACGGCTCAAAAGATCGCCTCGTCATCGAGGGCGCTAGCGCCGGCGGCCTGCTAATGGGCGCAGTCTTAAACATGCGCCCGGACCTGTTCCACGCCGCGCTCGTAGCTGTTCCGTTCGTCGACGTGATGAACACCATGCTGGACGAAACCCTGCCGCTGACCGTCACGGAATTTGAAGAGTGGGGCAATCCCAAGGAAAAGCCTGCCTTCGACTACATGATGAGCTATTCGCCCTACGACAATGTGGTAGCCAAGGATTATCCCAACATGCTGGTGCGCACTTCGTTCAACGATAGCCAGGTGATGTATTGGGAGCCCGCTAAATACGTAGCCAAGATGCGTGCGCTGCGCACCGACCACAACACGTTAATCTTCAAAGTGAATCTCGATCCCGCCGGACACGGTGGTGTCTCCGGGCGCTACAACCGCCTCAAAGACACCGCCTTCAACTATGCCTACTTCCTAACTCAAATGGGCATCAACAATTAATCGGCGCCCGCCGCGCCGTTGAATCCAAGTTTGTGTCATGCGAGTTGCCAGTTCTTGCGCCGACGAAAGTGCCTGCGTTATGAACGGTTTCCGCAACCTCGCTCGGAGCCCTCCGGCTGTCGCCGTGATATTACAGGGCATGGCCAATCGTCAGGCGTGCCGCTGCAGAAATCACAAACCAGCGAAGGCGTAAGTCATCGACCACCCTGCCGCGGTCGAACCGACACCCCGTTTGCTCGCGTGTCCCTATAAATGCTGCAATATCAACAGATGCAGTGAGAAAACAGAAACGATCGCCGTGGATCAAAACGAGTCACGGCATCCAGCCGAGGGGGAAACGACCCCACTCAGAACGTCAGAAAAGTCAGTTGCCGACCGGGGTGGGCATAGCCTCGGTCGTCTCTGCCCAGATCCGCGTACCGTTGGTCTCTCGCAGCAGCGCGCTGCCCACTATAAAGGTTATGCCGGCCACGATCATCGGATAATAGAGGCCGGCATAGATATGCCCGGTGGCGGCCACCGTCCATAGGCCGATCAATGGCAGCATACCCCCAAAGACCCCGTTACCTATGTGATAGGGCAACGAGAGCGAGGTATAGCGGATTCTTGCTGGGAAGGCTTCGATCAGGTAAGCAGCGATGGGTCCGTAGACCAGGCAAACGTATAGCACCTGCACGAAAACAAGCAGGACCAGCATGGTCAGGTTCGGATTGGCGGCTTCCTTCGCGGGTACTAACGCGCCGGTCGCGTCCTGGGTCATAGCTGTGAGACTGGTGGCGCCGGTGACTTTGTTCTTCGCGGATTTTACGGTGACCACGTGGTTGCCCGCCGCAGCTTCCATGGCTTTGTAGATGGGAATGTAAGTCAATACGCCGAGTAGGCAGCCGGCCATCATTAGTTTCTTGCGGCCAAGGCGGTCGGATAGCGCGCCGACCACAGTAAAGAAGGGCATACCGAGCAGCAGCGCGATGGCCACAACGATGTTGGCGGTCTTGGGATTTACCTTGAGGATCGTTTGCATGTAGAAGAGCGCGTAAAACTGGCCGGTGTACCAGACGACGCCTTGACCAGCAGTCGCGCCGAAGAGCGAAATGAGCACCAGCTTCAGGTTGGACCACTTCGTGAAGGCGTCGGTGAGCGGTTGCAAGGAAGTCATGCCGGCGGCTTTGAGCTGGGTGAAAATCGGCGATTCTTTCATCTTCAGGCGAATATATAAGGAGATGATCACCAAGACGATGGAGATCAGGAAAGGAATGCGCCAGCCGTAGGCAGCGAAGTCTTCTTTGGACATGGACTGTTGCGTGGCCAGAATCACGAGTAGGGAGACGAACAAGCCAAGCGTAGCGGTGATTTGAATGAAGCTGGTGTAGAAGCCGCGCTTGTTGTCTGGAACGTGTTCGCCGACGTAAACGGCCGCGCCGCCGTATTCACCGCCCAGGGCCAGGCCCTGCAAAATGCGGATAAGGATGAGCACGACGGGGGCGAACCAGCCCGCCGTGGAGTAAGTCGGCAGCAGGCCGATGATAAAAGTGGAAAAACCCATGATCGAAAGGGTCACGAGGAACGCATACTTCCTGCCGATGAGATCGCCGATTCGTCCGAAGAATAGCGCGCCGAACGGACGCACCAGGAACCCCACGGCGAACGTGGCGAGATACGCTACGTAGGCGAACGTGTCGTTGCCGGGCGGATAGAACTTGAGAGCCAAAACTGCGGTGAGACTTCCGAAAATATAGAAGTCGTACCACTCGATCATGGTGCCCACCGACGAGGCCATGATCACACGCCAGATGCTGTACCCCGGGTTACCTGCAATTTGCGCTGAGCTCGCCATGCATTCCTCCGTTTTGGTACCGAGTTGTTGTGTTCGCCCCCGGTCGATTGAGGCCGTCGTGCATTCATTGTTTCTGCAAAACCGCGCTAACGTTCAATTCCGATGCCGGCAGCACGGTGAGGTCGTGCTTCCATGACGCAAAGCCGGCGAGAGTGTATACCACAGTGTGTGCGCCCGTCGTGACGGTGATTTCCGAAGGCGTGTTGCCAACATATTTGCCGTCGAGAGAAATTTCCGCGCCAGGCGGGGTGGTCGAGAACGTGCACCTCACGGTATCCGCGCTGTTCTCTTGCCCGAAGCGCGGACCTAGAGCAGAGGAAACCGGCTGCGCGGAAACGCCCGTCCTAGGCGGAGCCGCCGAGGAGGTAGAACTCGACGCAGCCGCAGTTTTTGCCTGGGAGTCTGTGGCGGCTGCGGCAGTGGGCGGCGCTGGCGTCGTGTCTACCAGATGGAAAAATTCCTTCTTGTCCCGGCCGTGGGAGTCTTCGTACACGATAGTAAGACCACCTTTTTCTTTGCGTGCGTCAAACGTCTCGCCGACGGCCAAAGCGGAACACCTGGACCATCGAGAGTCCACGGTGCAAGATATGGTGTAGGAGTTGCCGTGGGCGTCCTGCACCACCATCACGGCCTCTCCGGAGATGTTTCTGCTCTCATTGCAATAGGCGTCGAAATTCTCCATGTCGCAATTTTTGGGAACCGGATTGGCGTCGGTAAGGGGACGGAAGTCGGCGCGGATAACCTTGAAGTGCAGCGGGTAATAGGGATGAGCCAGTTCGTCCGCGAGCGCACCACGACACAGGGAGCCGCAGAGCAAGCAAACCAGGAACAACATTGAAAGCAATCGAAGCATATTCTTTGCGGGGCCCATAGAATTTTTCCTTCTGAAGGTCGTGCCAGAACAACCTTGCCGTTTCGTTCTTCCGGCCGGTAGGGTAATGATTTTGCCGAAAGAAAGCAATCTCTTGCGGGAAGCTGGCATCTTTGGCGGAAGACCCGGAAGGAACATTCCGAGTAGAGCCAAGGATGCCAGTCTCGTCAAGTCCTAGAACGTAAACACCGGTCCGAATTCGGTCCGGTGATCCTGCCATTCGTTGGAAGGAACTCCGGCAATCGTATAAGCCGCGCCCGTATTTGCATCGAGGCGGGTGGCGTAGATGGACTGCTCGAACCCGAAGGTACACCACGGATTGAATTTGTAGTAGAGAGTGAAGGCGGCCATCTTGCCCATACGGAGCGGTAGCTCACCATGGGCGCCCGCGACAAGGTTGCCAAGGTCATGAGCATCAACCTGGTCCTTGCCGAAATGCAAGTAGGCTTGCCAGCCGGCGTTGTGGCCCTTGGGATTAGCGTTGAACCAGCGGGAGATCGGCAAGCCGAGGTTGATGAATCCGCCGAAGGAGCGGATCGGTCGCTGCGGAGCGATCACGACCGCTCCTGAAGAATTGGTGGCTAGAATTGCGCCGCCAGCTGCGGCTAGCGGACCCCCGTCCAGGGTGTTATAGGTGATCGGGTTGGTAAGGCCGCCAGTGTCGGTGAAGTAGGAGTTCACCTGTCCGCCGAAGAAGAACCGCAGGTCGCCGCCGAAGTACCCGGTGGCCACCAAGGTCGCCCAGCGCGTCGGCAAGCTGATTCCGACCTGATCACCATACTGCTTGCTGGAAGAGGTAAAGCCCGCTGGAAACGCCGCCGCGTACGCGGCTATCGTGCCGGCCGGAGTGGTCGCAGGCACGATCGCAGGTGTGAGAATGGCATCGCTCGTTACGATGGAGGTGCGGCGGGAATAAAAGCCGGCCCAAAAGAGCTGGGCTGGCGCGACCCCCGGGGCATCGTCGAGCTGCCATTGCAATACCGTCCGGGCTTCGAGCTCCGGACGGCCGGAGTCCGCGCCTTCGCGCTCGCCTTGACCAATCTGACCCGCCAATCCCAAAGAGCCAAGCTTTTCAATTTGGCCGGTGCTGGGCATCATCATGGCGATCTCGGGAGAGAACTTGACTTTGTGCCAGTCGGTCACCTTCTGCACCACGCCAAAGCGCATTTGCGGGGAACGCTCATAGAGTGTGCCGTAGTAAGCGCCGAGGAACGTGGTTTCGAGGAGGTTTGGCAGTATGGTCGAGGAGAAGATCGCCCAGTCCTGCCCACCCTCGAAGAAGAGGTCCGTGTGGTCGGTTGCTGCGTAATCTACACGCGCCCAGGCTTGGCGCAGTTGAAATGCATTGCTGCGGATGGAGGAGACGTCGCGGTTGTCCACTTCGCTGAAGTTGCCTTCGTAGTCTCCTTCGACCTTACCCGTAAAGGTGAGGCTCGGGGAAGCATCCGGCCACTCGAAGTTCGCTCCAAGACGCGTGGAGCGAGCTTTAAGATGAAATTCGGGATCGGTGGTCGGGCCGGTGCTCAAGGAGTTTGTGGAACTTAGAAACAATCCGACGAAGGGAAAGTCGTCGCCGTTAGGCGAGCTGGAATCATGCACCGCGGTGGCTTTGATAAATCCAAACGGTGTGATGCTTACCGCGCCGGCTTTGAATGCCGGAACCAGCCCATCCTTCTTGGGCGGATCGACGGGTAGCACGCGAACCGGAGCTACCGCGGCGACCACCGTGGGCAAGGTGACCGGCACGGACGCGCGGGTGCCGATAGCCGTTCCCGGGGCTTGACTTCCAGATTGCGAGTTGGGCGTTTGGGCCTCCACACTGGCGTAGGCGTCTGGAGTGCCGGCCGAAACGCCCACGGAAGCGGAAGCTGAGGGCTGCGCTGCGGCGCTCAGATCCGCGGCGGTTAGCACTCCTTTGCGGCTGAGGGCTTCCACGAGGAGCTGAAATTCGGCTTCGGGAGCTGCGCTGCGAATTTCCGCGGCCTCTGAGGGAGCGATGATGCCTTTGCTTACCAATACGTTCAACAGTGCCGTGACCTTGGTGTTGGCCACCATGGAAGCTGCGCCTGGTGTCGCGTTGGGATCGGCCGGTTTGGCATTATTTGTGGTCTCAGTGGTAGTTGTGGTGGTGGCAGCAGGGCCGGTGTCGGTTTTCGAGGTATCGTCTTTGGAATTGTCGCCGGTGCGCGCGAACATCGGCGAGGCTGAAGCAATTACGAAGGATAACGAACAGACAACCGCGCCGAACCGGCGTTGTAGGTTCTTACGCAAGGTAAACTCCTTTGAGGGGAGCCTTTGAAAGCATTGGAAAAGCGCGTCGTAACCCACCCCGAGCTACGATCACGACTCGAAGAAAGCGGTCTCCGAGGAAACCTTCCCACAAAGTCCCCAAACTCGGCGGAAACTACTACGGATAATTTTTAATGTCAACAATCAATTAAAGCGATGTGAAGATCACCCAAAAAAGTTGGGTTGAAAAAGCCCCGTTAAGCCCTTCCGGCGCGGCGGCGGCCGAAAGCGCCGATGGTTCTCGACGCCGACGACCGCCTCGCCACCGCCCGAAAGTCCCGTTGAAATTACGGATGCTGCAAGAGCTCGCGTTGAAGAAGCGGCCGCCATCCAGCAGAACGTCCCGGATGCGCCTTGAATGAATTCTCGCCGGGTTCGCATAAGCGCGAATGATTGTACTCCCATCGAGTGGGCATACGGTGTCGGGCGCGAATTGACACTTTAGGGCTGGGACATTAAAGTTGTGAAAGCGCGGTCGTGGCGGAACTGGCAGACGCACTAGCTTGAGGTGCTAGCGCCGCAAGGCGTGGAGGTTCGAGTCCTCTCGACCGCACCAAATTTAGCAATTTAATTTACAAATACTGGGTTGGCGATTTTCTCTTCGCTGTTTTGCTTGAAATTTTCGTGTGAATGTATTGTAGTGAGGACTCGCGGGACGCGGGTTCTTGCTCCGCGCTGGCCTCGGTGTGTTCGGAGGCTTGGTTGACGGCGAGATGGGTATTCACGACGAGAGCTACGGGATGGAATCGCAGGAGCCGGGGCTTGAGTTTTCGCCAAACGGGGAACTGAGCCATGCTGCGGGCTGCCGTCGCGGATTCCTAAGGCGCTTTCTCTTTAGCACGGATCACAAAACAATTGGATTGCAGTATTTATGGCTGGCCTTGCTGTGCGTGTTTTTCGGCATGGCGATGTCGTTGCTGATGCGCGTGAATCTGATGTGGCCGGAAGCGGGGGCGAATTTTCTGAGAGGCTTCAGCAAGACGCCAGAGCATTATGCGGCGCTAACGCTCTTGCATGGTTCACTGATGGTTTTCTTCGTGTTGACCGCGGCGCCGCAGGCGGGATTAGGAAACTATTTATTGCCACTGCAAATTGGTGCACGGGAGACGGCGTTCCCTCATTTGAATTTGCTGGCAGTGTGGCTAACGGCAGCGTCGGCGGCCGGGATAACGGCGTCGTTTTTCCTGGCGCCCGAGCGCGGTGTGCAGCTGTGGGTAGTCGGCGTGGCGGTGTTTTGTTTGGCAGCGCTGTTGGTGGCGATTAATTTCAGCGTTACGGCAATTGATTTGCGCGGGGCGGGCATGGCCCTGCCGCGATTGCCTCTGACGGTGTGGGCGTGGTTTATTAACGCGCTTTTGAGCGTCTTGATCTTCAGCATTTTGCTGGCGGCTTGTGCGCTGTTGCTTTCGGATATGTGGATCGGGACGAGATTTTTCCATACGGCTTTTATAGATCGTGGCGCGCTTGGCGCGTCAGGCGTTGCGGTGGTTACCTGGCAGCGGCTGTTCTGGTTTTTTGCGCAAGCCGAAGTTTATGTGGCGATGCTGCCTTGCTTTGGGATTGTGACGCATTTGCTGGCAACCTTTGCGCGGCGGCCGGTGTGGAAGGAACGGGCGGTGGTGCTGGCGTTGTGCGGAGTCGGAGCGTTCGGATTTTGTATCTGGGGCGGGCACATGTTTGCTACAGGGATGAATCCCGGGATGCCGATGCTCTTTGGGGTGCTGGCTTTGTCGCTCGGAGTGCCGGCGAGCGTTCTATTGCTGAGCTGGTTTGCTACCCTCTGGAATGGTCGGCTGCTTTGGAATACCTCGGCGCTTTTTGTTCTGGGTTTTATTTCGTTATTTTTATCGGGATGTTTTTCGGGCTTGTTTTTGGCGCGCGAAGATATAGCTTTGCTGGCGAACGGCGGGGATTTTGTCAGCGGCCACTTTCATTTGGTGATGGGAGTAAGCGCGACATTTGCGGTATTGGCAGCGCTGTTTTTTTGGTTCCCGAAACTGTTCGGGCGGTGGTTGAATGAACCGTTGGGCAAGGTGCACTTTTGGCTGACGTTCGTGGGCGTATTCTGCGTGTTCATGCCGATGCATTGGATGGGGTTGATGGGACGAGCGCGGCCGGGGATGGATGCAGCGGCGGCGCGGCATGGAGGCGTGGGTACGTTTATTACCCTGGCGGCGCTGGTGACGGTGGCAGCGCAGGGGATCTTTTTATTCAATTTGCTGGAAACGTTATGGCGCGGGGAGCTGGTGCTGGAGTGTAACCCGTGGCGCGCGACTACCCTGGAATGGACTGATCGTGCGGTGGATGGATTGCGCGCGTTCCGCGGAGCTTATGAATTTGATGAGTCCGGAAGTATCGATGACTTTATTCCGCAGTATGTTGCTCCCGACCGCGTGGCGTATCGGCAGGTGAGCCGAAGTGGGTGAGCCGCTTGGCGGGGATGAACCGGGGTTCTCGCGGAAAAGAAGGGCTGGATGCCGAGCACAACACTTGAGCACGAAGTAGAGCTGATTATTGAGGACGTCGGCGGCGGCGGGAAGCCCCCTGCGCCGGGTGGCGGCGATGAGGATGGCGGCGGGAAAGGGCGGCGTGGGAAGCAGCCTTCGCCGCGACGGTATTACACCGGAATTACGTTGGCGATTGTTTCGATTTTGATGTTCTTTATGGCGCTGGCTAGCGCGTTCATTGTGCGGCGAGGGACCGGGACAGACTGGATTCCGGTGCATATCCCGGTGATCTTGTGGGTGAATACGACCGTGTTGTTGTTCAGCAGTTTTACGCTGGAAATGGCGCGGCGCTGTTTGGCGAAGGGGAACCTTGTGGAATTTCGGGCGTTATGGGCGGGGACGACTTTGCTGGGGCTGTTGTTTCTGGCCGGGCAGGTCATGGCTTGGCGGCAGTTATTTTTACAAGGAATTTTTGTGGCCAGTAATCCGGGGAGCAGTTTTTTTTACGTGTTTACCGGCTTGCATGGGGTGCATTTGCTGGGCGGCGTGGCGGCGCTGCTGTACGTAGCGGTGAGGGATTTCGCGAAGGCTAAGGTTTCGCGGCCCGTCGCGGCGGAGATAGTGGGGCATTACTGGCATTTTATGGATGGGCTTTGGGTGTTCTTGCTGGCGCTATTGTACTTGGGGAAGTGAGCGTGGGCGCTCATCCCGCTCGGACCGGCGCGGTATTCCGTAGTGTTTCGCCCGGGATAAGGCTGCGCCGCTGCAAACAATTTTCCAGATCGCCCTCAGGTTTGTGAATAGGGACATTTCTGTTTGCTAAGAGAACAAATTGGGATTTGGGGCTAAACCGGCTGACTTTGGCGTTGGCGCGGGCGCGTGCGGCGGGGAAGCAGGTGCTGGATTTGACGGCGTCAAATTCTACAGAATGTGGGTTTACGTACGATCGCGAGGGGATTCTTGGCGCGCTGACCGATCCCGCTTCGCTGACTTATGAGCCAGATGCGTGCGGCTTGCCGGCGGCGCGGAAGGCGGTTTGCGAGTATTACGCTGGGCGCGGCGATAGCGTTTCGCCGGAGAGCATGGTGCTCACCACCAGTACGAGCGAAGCGTATTCGTTTGTTTTTCGGCTGCTTTGCGATGCGGGGGACGAAGTTCTGGTGCCGCAGCCCAGCTATCCGCTGTTTGATTTTTTGGCGGAGCTTGCGGACGTGCGGCTGCAGCGGTATCCGCTAATTTACGATCACGGCTGGCAGATTGATTTTCATTCGCTCGAGGAGGCGCTTACAGCGCGCACGCGAGCGCTTATCGTGGTGCATCCCAATAATCCCACCGGAAGTTTCTGCAAGGCGCAGGAGATAACGCGCTTGAATGACATTTGTGCGGGGCGCGGGACGGCGATTATCGCGGACGAGGTGTTTCTCGACTATTCGCTAGGGGATAGCGCGCCGCAATCCTTCGTGACGAATGCGGGAGCGTTGACGTTCACTTTGAGCGGACTGTCCAAAATCTGCGGGCTGCCGCAGATGAAGGCAGCTTGGGTGGTGGCTAGCGGTCCTAAGGAGATGCAGAGGGAATCGCTCCGGCGGCTGGAAGTTATCGCGGACACGTATCTGTCGATGAACGCGCCGGTGCAGCATGCTTTGGCGGCGTTTTTGCGACAGCGCGAGCCTTTCCATAAGCAGGTGATGCGGCGCGTACGGCAGAATCTGGCGGAGCTGGACCGGCAACTGTCTCGAGAATCCGCGTGTGGACGGATGCTGGTCGAAGGCGGGTGGTGCGCGGTGCTACGGGTGCCCGCTACCCGGTCTGACGAAGACTTGGCGCTCGAGTTGGTTAGCACCAGGGGCGTGCTTGTCCACCCTGGGCATTTCTACGATTTTTCCGGTTCGGGAACTATTGTTTTGAGTCTGATCGTTCCATCGGAGGATTTTTCGCGGGGATTAGCGGAAATTTTGGCATTTGCGCGCTAGCCGCGTTCACCGGCGGCCGAAAAAGTGATACAGGAACTTCAAAAAATCTAGCTAGGAATTTACCGCGTTGCGCATGGCGTTCTTTAGGTGGGCTAGGCGGAACGGGGAACCGAGGTTTTGGCGCAGATCGATCCAGTGCTGGTCGGGGATGCTCAGGAAGACGTCCACAACTTTAGGGTCGAACTGAGTGCCGGCGCAGCGGCGGATTTCTTCACGCGCGTGAGCCATGGGCAGGGCCTTGCGATAGGGGCGGTCGCTGATCATGGCGTCCAGAGAGTCGGCCACCGTGAATATTCTTGCCCCGAGCGGAATTTGCTCTTCTTTCAGGCCGCGCGGATAGCCGGTGCCATTAAAAAACTCCTGATGGGCCAGCACGATTTCCGCAGCGTCGCGCAGAAACGGTATCCGAATCAGCATGTCGTAGCCGATCTGGCAGTGGCGGCGCATGACTTGCTTTTCGTTGTCGTCGAGCGGCCCTGGCTTGCGCAGGATGCCGTCGGGAATGGCCATTTTGCCGATATCGTGAAGGAAGGCAGCGCGAGCCAGCACTGGAAGATAGGGATTGGGGACGGACATCGCTTTGGCTATCGAAATGGTGAAGGCGGTAACGCGTTGGCAGTGGCCCTCGGTTTCTGCATCTTTTAGGTCGAGTGCGCTCCCCAGGGCCTCGAGCGTGTCGTCATAAGACTGTTCGAGCTGCGAAAGGGCGCCGCTAAGCTGCGCGGTACGCTCCTCGACCTGTTGTTCCAGGTTGCGCTGGTAATTGCGATTCTCCGCAACCAGGCGGCGGTGTTGCAGCGCACGGCCCACGCCCAAAAACAGCTGGTCTTTCTCAAATGGCTTGAGGATGTAATCGTACGCACCGCGGCGAATGGCTTCCAGAGCGGTGGAAATGTCATGAATGGCCGTGACCATGATCACCGGAACTTCCGGATCGTAGTGGCGAATCCAATCCAGCAGCTTGATGCCGTCCATTTCCGGCATGATCATGTCGCTTAGCACCAAATCGGGTGTCACCCGTTTTACCTGATCCTGTGCGGCGCGGCCATTGCTAACGGCCGTGCAGTGATAGCCTTTCGATTCGAGCATGGTGGAAACCACCTCGCGAATGGCTTCTTCGTCGTCCACGACCAAAATGTTTTCCATCTGCACGTTTTCCACCTGAGGGATTCTCCCAAGCAGCATTATACGGGAGGTCACACTCTTCCGGTTGGGCACTTGCCCATTCAGAAAACAGCATGTTAGCGTCGCAAGAGACGCGACAATCCAGGTGTCCCTAAACCCCTAACGTTTCGTAGCCTGGCTAACAGGTGGGATCTCGCCCCCAATAGGAGGCGTCACGGTGCTGGAGAATCAGGGCTTGCTCGGCAGCGCCTTCTTTGAGGCGTCGGCATCAATCATTTTGTTGGTGCTGCTAGCGCTGTTCCGACGCGATCACAACCACCGCTATTTTCGTTTGTGGCTGGCCGGATGGGTGTGTTTCACGTGTGCTTCGCTGATCGAAGTAGCCGTGCTCACCAGAAATGTCCCTGAGCTAAATATGGTGGTGATTCTGGGTCACGGTGCAGCGTTGTTGTTTTTTCTCCTGTCGGTGATCGACCTAACGGCGCGTCCCGGCCGACAGGAATGGCCCATGATATCCGCCGTGGCCGTGGCGCTAGCCGGGATTTACTACTTTGAGCGCAACGCGAGCATGGGGCTCGAGGCCGTTCACTGGGGCACCAGTGTGCTGGAATCCGCGGTGTGTCTCGCGGGCGGATGGATTACCTGGCGCTGGGGCGCGCGGCGGGGGCACGGGATACAGCTGCTGGCCGGACTCTTTCTGTTGGCGGGACTGAACGGAATGGACCGCCCGCTGTGGCCGCAGCATCCGTTGTTTATTCTGCGCGTGGCGTTTGACCATTTGTTGGGTGTGGGCCTGGGCATTGCAATGGTCGTGGTGGTGCTCGAGAGCGCGCGTGCGCGGACCGAAGAGATCAACGACAAGATGCGCAGGTTGACGTTGCTGACGGCGGCGAGCACGCATACTGCGTCCGTAGACGAGGCTTTGGGAGGCGTGCTGCAGCATCTGGTCGAAAGCCTGGGCGGGACGCATGGAATCGTTCGGCTGATTGAAGGTGAGGGCAAAGATGCCGTGCTGACGGTGCGCGCGTCGGTCGGATTTTCACCGGAATTTTTGGCCAAGTATGCCAGGCTGCCGTGCGAAGAGATTTGGGCGAAAAACGTGCTGAAAGCAGATTGCCGGTGCGTGCGCTTTGCGGAAGAGCAGGATCCGCTGGAAAGAGCGCGTATGGCGGAATCCGGCCTGCAGGAAATGGCTACTCTGGCGCTACGCAGTAAGGACGGGCCGCTGGGGATTATCGCGGTGGGGTCCACGCGATCGGCCGAATTTTTACCGGATGAAATTGCGTATCTCGTGAACCTTACAAATTTGCTGGGTCTAACACTGCAAAACATAAGGCTTTTCGAGCGCGTGGCCGGCGCGCAGCAGCAGTGGGCAGACACCTTTGATGCCATCGGCGATCCCATCGTGGTGCACGACCGCGCCGGGCGGATTTTGCGCGTGAATCAACGGCTGGCGCAGTTGCTGGGCCGCGAGTTCCGCGGATTGGTGGGCCGTAATCTCGGTGAGGTTTTGCCGCGCAAGGAAGCGACCTACGAGAAGTGTCCGTATTGCGAAGGTTTGGCGGGCGAAGGCGACGATCCCGATCCGTGGTTGTCCGGCTATTTCTTGGCGTCTAACTCGACCTTCCTGAACGTGGGTGCGGGAGAAACCGCGGGCGCAGACGCGAACGGCAAGCGCGAGTGCGTGGTGCACGTGCTAAAAGATATCACCGAGCGCAAACGCGCGGAGGAAAAGTACCGCACGCTGGTGGCCAGCGTGCAGGAAGGCGTCTTTATTTCCACGCCAGCCGGGCGATTTCTGGATTTCAACGATGCCATGCTGCGTATGACCGGCTACGAAAACCGCGAAGAGTTACTTGCCATCGATATCCCGGGAAAGCTTTTTGTGAACGCCGCAGATCGTGAGCGTCTGCGCCGGCTGCTGCAAGAACACGGTTCGGTGGCGGATTTTGAATTCGAGATGCGGCGCAAAGACGGAGAGATACGCAACTTGCTGGAATCCTCGAACGCTGTGCGCGATGCCGCGGGGCAGGTGACCGCGTATCAGGGTTTCGTTCTGGACATCACGGAACGCAAGAGTGCCGAAGGAGAAATCCGGCGGCGCAATCGCGAGCTGATGGTGCTGAACTCCATCGCGCAGACGCTGAGCGAAACGATGGATCTGGGAGATTCTTTGCAGCGCACCCTGCGGCAAATGATCGAACTGTTCGGATTGGACGCCTCTTCGATTTATTTGCTGGAAGAGAAAGACGGCACGCTGCGTCGCGTGGCGGCCGTCGGACAGCGCTCGGAATATGCCCGTGGTCTGCCCACGGTGGCGATACAGCCGGAGATGTTGCAGCAGATAAACGCGGTGCACGCCACCTTCCTATCGGTCCAGGGTTTGCCTCTGCCCCCGCTGCTAAAGGACCTGATACGCAAGGAAGGCATTGCCTCGGCGTACGTGGTGATTCTGTGGGCGAAAAATCACGTGCTCGGTGCGCTGGTGGTGGGCAGTCGTACGCGGCGGGAATTTTCGCCGGCGGACGTGAACCTGTTGATCGCCGTGGGCAGCCAGATATCCAGCGCGATGCAACGCACGCTGTTATACGAGGAGACTCGCCAGGCGTACGAAAATCTGCGCCGCACGCAGGAACAGCTCTTGCAAAGCGACAAAATGGCCGCGGTCGGGCAACTGATTTCCGGCGTGGCGCACGAGCTCAACAATCCATTGACCGCCATTCTCGGCTATAGCCAGCTATTGACCTCCAACGGACAAACCGGCCCGCAAGGCCTGGAGTATGCCGACAAACTTTACAAGCAAGCGCAGCGAACGCACCGCATTGTGCAGAATCTACTGAGCTTTGCGCGGCAACACAAACCGGAGCGCGTAGCGGTGCGTTTGAATCAGTTACTGGAAGAGACTCTGGCGCTGCGCGATTATGACCTGCGCATGAGTAACGTCCGCGTGCATCTCGAACTCGATCCCCAGTTGCCGGAGACTTCTGCCGATCCGCACCAGTTACAGCAGGTTTTTCTCAACATGGTGAATAATGCGGTTGACGCCATCCTGGAAAATTCCGCCGACGGCGAACTTTGGGTGCGTTCGGGGAGCAATTCCGAGCGGCTATTCGTGGAATTCACCGACAGCGGCTCCGGGGTGCAGGACCCCTCGAAGGTGTTTGACCCGTTTTACACCACGAAACCGGTCGGAAAAGGCACCGGACTGGGCTTGAGCATTTGTTATGGAATCATCACCGAACACGGCGGGACCATCAACGTGCGCAATGCTCCCTCTGGTGGCGCGTGCTTCCGAATTGAATTGCCGATAAAGACCAAACTGCCGATGGACGCGGCAGATTCTCGTCTAAGCGAAATCGACGTCGCCCCGGTTGTTCGCTGACGCTAGTTCCGTCGCGAGAGCGGCGCGCTCCCCGAGCTCTTTCATAGCCGTCTCCATGAGCACGGCAAGTCGGCTTACGCGGTCGCCGACGGCGGTCACCTGCGGCAGGGAAGGCGCACCGAAAGCCAGCCGCGTGCGAATGACCAGCAACTGGCACCGGAAAATCACCCCTAGGCGCAACCGTTCGAATTCTTGCAAAGTTTCCACCTCTGGCGAGAGCACGGCGATAACTTTGGCCAGCCGCATCAGATGGTCAAACTCTTCCTCCAAAGCCTTGAGGAAATCGCGAGCTACGCCGCGCCGCTCGCGATACACCGTTCGCGCCATCTTGGCGCCGCCGTGAGCGAGCAAGAATCTACGGTCCTCGATAGCCAGTGCCTGATGAATCTGTGGGAAGTACTGCAGATTGCTGCCTCCAGCATCTTCTAGAGGGAAGGCGCCCTGCCGCGAGGTCGTTGAATTTCGCAGAGACCATAACAGCAATCCCAGCAAGACGGCGAAAATTATGACGGCGATGTAGAGCATCACACTCGGGGTCTTTCCGCCGGTTGTCTGACAAACCGGCTTAAGCGTTCGTTCAAGGCCCGCAAGCGCAGATTTACTCCAGGGGACACCCTGCGATAGACATCGGCGGGAAGTAAATCAGGGCCGCCTTCGGTTTGCGGAAGAGCGTGCCACAGCGCCCAGCACCAGACCAGCAGGCTGCCGATAAAAGCCAGCACGCCTAAAAAATTCCACAGCAGCAGGTAACTGGCTAGGAAGGTACCTAGGATCGAGTCGTTGAGCATTACGAAGCAGGAGTAAAGAAAAAACCCAACAGCCATGGAGCGCATTGGCTCTCTGGGGGTCACTTCATAATAGCGACTGAGCAAAAAAAGACCGACGACCGCAGACGCCAATGCCAGGCCCAAGGCGCTGTCCGCCTCAAGAATTCTGAGCCCGGGATTCCCGAAAAGCATGGCGGCGGACGCTACGACTACGAACAGCAGGCTCAGCGTTCGCGAGATCACCATCCAGATGCCACGATAGCCTTGGAACACGACATGGCAAACTTCCAGAACGGCCAAGGACCGCAACACCGTAACAATACCCTGCACTGTCCAGGAGACGTTGTACGTGCGCTTCGAATTGAAACCCCAAAGATGATAGATTGCCCACTCAAAGACGCTCTGGAGCAGCGCGGCTACCACGTATGTCGTAAAGATCGGAAAGGGAATTCGATTGCGCCGATAAAACAAAATGCCCAGCAGACCGCATTGCAACGCCACGGACAGCGCCCAAGCAAAATTGTCAATACTCGTCATAAACACGAGGGATGTTAGCACAAAGATAACTGGCAATCAAATGGACCGCTCGTTTCGATGTACGGTAGAGAATGGTACTAGGACTGAGCCGCGCTAACCGACGATCAGTATTAGAAGCCTCTTAGGAACGCAAGGCCTCTAGCTTGCATACATACCGTTGCTCGGCGGCCCAGTCCTCACCACATCACGGCGACTCCAGCGCATTTACGCGGTGACGGTCGGTATGGGAGGCGGTAGCGGGCAGCCGTCAGCAACGCTCACCGGCGCAACCGATGTCTTACCGAAAGTGTGATTGACGCGGCTTATAACCGGCAGTAACATCAGCAAGGCGGCGAAAGTGATTCCTGCAAAGTACGTTGTTTTTTTCATGCGGTGAACCCTCCAGGCGTGCAGCTTGGAGGCTAGCGGGCGGAACACGAAAACCAGCGGCAAAAATGTTCCGCAGTCGGAACGGGAAGGGCAATGAAGGTCCTTACACAACTGCAGCAAAACAGCCGGGTGGTGGAAGACTTTACCCTCACAACGCTGGAGGGCCTGCCGGGCCCTTTTGCGCGGCTCGTGTACATCGCTTCGCTGCGGGATTTATCCACGGGACGCTACGAACATGCTGGTTTGGCTGTGCTTTACCCCGATGAAGCAATTCAACAGACGCTGGAGATGTGCCACGAGCAGATTTTCGAGCGCATCCTGGAATCGCCGCTGGAACAGCAGCAGAAGGATCTGATCGACTGCTTTAAATCCATGGCTGGCGGCTACTGTGAAGCCGTCGAGCACTGGCGTCGCATGGAGGCCTACCGTGTTCTGTTACCGGAAGCGGCCCCCGGTTATCTTAAAGAGCTTTTCTGCTCGAATATGCGTGCGCTGCTGGAAATTCTTCGCTCTGGAGTTTCCAAGGCTCGTTCAGACGCGTAACCACACCGACGACGCGACCGATCACTTCGGCACCTTCGGGGAGCGGCCAGAACTCCGGGGCGCAATGCGATAGCGGATGCGGCTGCATCGTCAGCCGCGAACGGTCCTGATGAAACCAACCACACCGGTAGCCGTCGCGGACATCCACGAAATATAGCGGGCGGTCGTATTCGGTGGACCAATCGGTGTCTTCGACGCCGCGGGCGTTCACGTCCAAAAGCACGAGGCTGCCCGGGCGCAGAATGGGAACCATGCGGCGGTCGGTAAGCCCGACGTAACCATAGCGATAGTTCGACTCGCCGGCATCCAGCGCACCGTCCAAGCGGCCCCATTGCTGCACCATGCGGGAGAGGAATTCTGTCCGCCGGGGATCGAATGCCGGATCGAAGCGGATGGGCGTGCGCATGGCGATCGGGGGCGCAGCCAGGTGTGTATTCGGCGGCCGGGAAAGCGCTCCGTCGGTGAACAGTTCGCCCAAGGGTACGTCGTACCAAGCGAGGATTTTCAGCGGGTCTAGGTGATAAACCGCTGCCAGGGTATAGACTTTGTGTATCCCGGGAACCACACCGTGGTTCTCGATATCCGCGAGCCGGCTGATATGCAGAATAAAGTCCGGGCGGCCGCGACGGGAAGCCAGTTCCAAGCTGGCGCGTTCCACGTCGCGGTACGTTAATCCCAGCCGTTCACGAACCTGCCGCAAGCGAAGTCCAGTCTCCATCCTAACCTCCGTATGCGGTGACGTACATGGGTAAAGTATAGTCCATTAAGTAACAATAGGGTATAACATTGGGTAAGTGATATCCACAAGCTCAGAAGATTCTAGTATCTCAGCACTACTAGCAGCACTTCAATCGTTGACCAAGGGTGGATATAGTCCCCGCGGTGGCTAGTACCGCGACGTACCCCCGCGGGCGTCCGACGGGTGCATAGGAGAGCTCCAGGGCGCACCGCGGATTCTGCTATTCTGTTGTTATCATGAGTTTTGCGATTTTATTGAAACGCGTCCTGGTGTTGCCGTTGTGTCTGGCGGCCACCGGCATGGGCATCAGCGGCGAGGCCCCGGCTGCGCCAGCAGCGTTCCCGAGAAAAGTGCTGCAAGCGCCCGTGGTTACCTCTCCCCCTTCCGCGAATCCCGGTGGGGCCGTAAAGCCAGGAACCGCGCCCGGGGGCTCGACAAATGGTTCGACCGGGGAATCCGGCAATGCGGAATTTACAGCGGCAGCTGACCAGGTATTGACGCAAATGAGCGAAATCACCGGCCTTGCGCTGCTGTCGCCGGTGAAAAAGACGCTGCGCTCGCGCGCGGACATTCGCGCTTACGTGATCCGCGAAATGAACGAAGACAAGGAACCTGCAGAGCGCTATGCGTCAGAGAGGAGCGCCGAGGCACTGGGTCTGATTCCTAAGGGCTTTGATTTCGACGGGTTCATGGTGGACCTGCTGACGGAACAGATCGCCGGGTTGTATGACCCCAAGGCGCAAGAGTTTTACATCGCCGACTGGATTCCCATCGAGGACCAGCGCATGGTGATGGCGCACGAACTGACGCACGCGTTGCAAGACCAGCACTACAAGATTGAAGAGTGGGTCAAAGCGGCGCGCCCCAACGACGATGCCGAGTTGGCGCGAGAATCGGTGCTGGAAGGCAGCGCCATGGCCGCCATGATCGACTATCTGCTGCAGGACAAGGGACTTTCCATCAAGGATGTGCCGGATATTGATCCCTCCATGATGATTGGAGACCTCGACGACACACCGACCATGAAGAAAGCCCCGCCGTTTCTTCGCGATTCACTCATTTTTCCGTATATGACGGGACTTAGCTTTTCGGCGGCGATTCTCAAACCAAATGGCTGGAGCGCGATGCCTCGGGTGTTTGCGCGACCTCCGGTTTCTTCGCAGCAAATCATGCACCCGGCGCTTTACAAGACCGGCAAGACGCCTGCGGTTGTGACGCTGCCAGCGATCGACAATTTATTGGGCGCAGACTACGCCAAGCTGGAAGACAATGTGCTCGGCGAATTCGGCTGGAAAGAAGTGTTGCAGCAATTCCTGGACGAGAAGCGCGCCACACCCCTGGCGGCGGCATGGGAAGGGGATCGCTACGTGGTCTTCGAGCAGAAAAACACCAAACACCTGGTGCTGGTCACGCATTTACGGCTAGCCGGGGAAGAGCAGGCGGCACGATTTTTCGGGCAATATTCGGAAGCTCTGGAAAAGAAGCACGGCGATCGCCGCGACCTCTTTCGGCGCGCGGATTTCTTTTCGTTTACCACGCCTGACGGCGACGTATTTCTGCACTGCGTGTCCACCGAGTGCATCACGGTGGAGGGCGCGACACGCGCGGTTTTCGATGCGGTGAATAAAGGCGTGGGATTCACTCCGGCCGAAGCGGCGCCCGTGGAACCGGCCAAGCGGGAAAACAAGGTAATGACCTTGCGCATCCCGGAGTCGACAGTCATTCCTGCCAGGTTTTTAAATGGGCGACTCGAACTTCCGTCGAACGTTCCGTAATCCACCTCCCGGCGAGAACTGCTAACTGCCAACTCGTGAAGCATTTAGAAGTGACGCATAAATAGTTCTTGACAAGGTACGTATCGCCCTGCTACTCTGTGCTTGGACAGAAGTACGTTTACTTCCGCAACGTTTCCTCTACCAAGAAAGCATCTCCAAACAACATTGGAAGCCTCAGCGTGTGTTGCTGGAGGCGACAGGTCGCCATGCGCCTAAGCCACTCAGAATGAACACTTACAGACTCGTATCAAAATAAAGGACTTCAACCAGGATTATTTACTTGACAAAAGTAAGCGTTCCTACCTATCTTCTCCGAAGCCTAAGGTAAGGCTATCGGAGAGGTACGCTGTGACAATCGTTGCTGGGTTCAAATGCTCAGATGGCATAGTCCTCTGTGCTGACACACAAGAAACCATCCAGATATCAAAAACTCACGTCCCAAAGCTGCGAATCGAGCCGACCAGATTCTATCCCAACTATGACTCCACCGACGAGTTGATGGTCGCCTTTGCTGGTGCGGGTGAAGGTCCATTCATCGACAAACTTGTTAGCAGAGCTTGGGAAGACGCCCAAGTAGGGACAAACATAGAAGAAGTCTCCAAGGATATTGAGGCGAGCATTAAAAGCGCCTACAAGGAATATGGTGAGATTTATCAGCCTGGATACTGCCCGCAAGTCACGCTTCTATATGGAATCAAGATGCACGGTCAAAGCCTGTTGTTTAGAGCCGATGGGCCTGTTGTGAATTAAAAGGACAGTTACGATTGCGGTGGAACTGGGTTGTATCTTTCCAATTTTCTGTGTAGCCGGATGTATCGCAGCAACCTCACATTGCAACAAGCAACGATTTTGGCGGCCTATGTTCTTTTTCAGGCCAAGGCGCACGTTGAGGGTTGCGGTGGACAAAGCCACGTAGCCGTCTTAAGGAATGCTGGTGGCAGCAAGATGGCCGACGATTTGAGCGGGATCAACAAGCAGATACAGATAATCGATAAGAATGTAGAGGGAATCATTCTCTCCGCTGCCGACCTTACGATTAATCAAGACAAGTTCAACTATGACTTAAGCTCATTTATTAAACTTCTTACGCTTGCCAGAAAGGTGCATGAGGATGAAAAAAGCCAGTGGGATGCGCTTGCGAAGGCGCTTTCAGGGGAATCGGAAACTGGAAAGAAAAACGAAAACTAATTATGCCAACCGCCCTTATCCTTCTTCAATGTCTTGTCAATTGCGTCGAGCTTGCTCTGCATTACGGAGAGCACTTCAAAAAGGTCACCCTTTGGGTATTTTGAAGCGTACTTGCGAGTAGTGCTCTGGAAGCGGTCGGCAAAGCCTTTTAGTGTGGACTCATTTAGCAAAGTCTCGACGAGAGCGTGGTGATTCTTGAAAATGAAAGACAAGAGTCTCTGTTGAGAGCTTAGAACGTCGTACAAGTCTGCGAGGATTTGTTTGTCATTCATGCGGCTTTTTCCTTTGTTAGTTTTTGGAATGTGAGGGTCGGGGCCGTGACCATATGACGCAGGGTGTTGAGGAACAAATCGGGATTCTTCCGGCGATTGAATCGGAAGCTCATCTCTTCCAAGTAGGCGGGGAGATGCTTGGCGGAAACCTTGTGCCACGTTCCGACAATGCCGCGTTTGAGGAGCGAGAATGCAGACTCAACGGTGTTGGTGTGAACGTCGCCGACAACGTACTCTTTGGAATGGCAGATGGTCTTGTGCAGTTTCTTTTGGTCTACGGTGAACGCGAAAGGATAGATGGAGGATTCGTCGGTCAAAAGAACTTCCACGTCCTCGCTGATATTCTCGGCCATGACTTTGCGGATGGCTTCGGACGTGGCCTCGTTGACGTGAATCAGGCGAAGCTCGCCGTTGCGCTGACGGATGCCGATGACCACTTGCTTTTCCGTGCGGGGAAGTCCGCGACGCGCTTTTCCGCCGATATAGGTCTCGTCAATCTCAACCTTTCCGTCCAGCATGGCCTTCTGAGTTTCGACCATCGCGGAGCGGATGCGGTGGCAGAGATACCACGCGGTCTTGTAGCTCATCCCGACTGTGCGCTGCACTTGGCAGGCGGACATTCCCTTCTTGGCTTCGCAGAGCAAATGCGTGGTCAGGAACCATTTGGCGAGCGGGAGATGAGAATCGTTGAACACGGTGCCGGATGTGACGGAGAACTGGTAGTCGCAATCCTTGCAATAGAAGAGTTGCTTTTCGGTTTCCAGTTCGACCGCAGGAGCCTTGCAGCGCAGGCAACGCGGGCCTTCTGGGAAGCGCAGGCGCACGAGAAGCTCGCGGCACTTATCTTCGGTGCCAAACAGCGTGTTGATATCAACTAGATTCATCGGAGACCACCAGTGGACGAGGGTAGGAAGAAACTCTTAAAGAAAGTGCCGACGAGGACATTGCTCGCTTCCATCAAAAGAGACATGCGCGAGGCGCTAAAGAAGCCAGCGCCACCCGCTAAGTCTAAGAGGAAGTGAGAGTTGCTCGCCATGAAAGGATTTGAACATAATGTCCCAACTTTTGTCAAGTAAATAATCCTGCTTCAACTTCTTTAGAATGAACACTTGCAATATTCTAGGGGGGTCCCTGCCGAGCCTTCGCCCTCTGGGTGCGGGAATTACTGCCCTCACAGACCGAAGTGCTCAAACCGAGTCGCCCCGCGCTGCGGTCGGTCGCGCTACAGGAGAGGGATCGGCGTGCGGGCAAGGCGTTGCTGCAAGCGGGCGATGCGGTGCAATAGGCTCTTTTCGACGCGCGACTCCTTGGAAGAGCTGATACGCACGTGGAGTGCTCCGGCGAAGGCACCGGCAAAATGTCCGGCGGGCAGACGAGTGGAGAGGAGCTTGGCTTTGCGAAGTTGGGCTAGCGCACGCTGCGCGAATTCGAGTGCTTGGCGATGGTCTTTGACGCGGCGCTCATAGTGTATGGCTAACTGCTCGCAGGCGTGGACGCCTTCCTCCGGATCGTTCGCAATGATCTCGTGCCACAGCTTCGCTGCGCGCGCGTGCTGCCCGCTGCGTTTCGCATGCAATGCCAAGTCTCGGCGCGCCTGCGGACGCACCTCGTGCGGCAGGCCAAAATCGAGGGCCTGGGTGCAGGCGGTTTGCGCGCGTTCGCGGTGTCCGCGGCGCTGGAGAAAGCGGGACAGGCCGAAGAGATCGCGGCCGTCGACGCTGCCGTGCTCCGGCAATTCCGTGGCGATCAAGGTGTTCAGCTTGTAATAAAGCGCGGCGAGACCACGCAAATCCATCTGATTGTGTTTGGCTATGCCAAGCAGCGGTTCGGGCGGACCGCCGCGCAGATAATCGAAATAGTATTGCGGTATCAAAGCGGAGGTGGTGTCGTCGTCTCGGCTCCAGCCCAGCGAAATGGGATCGAGGACGTGGCGCTCGAGATCACTGAGGCGCACGGTGCCGAGGCGCAATTTCCAGATGGCACGCGCGGGATGCAATAAATCAAGATGTGCGATGAGTTTTGGCGGGGCGATCGAGCGTGTCATGATGAAACGGCTGTGCAGCAGCGGCCAATCGAAAGTCTTGCCGTTGTAGGTTAAGAGCACCGGCCGGTCGGCGATGCGTGCGGCCAATTCGCTGAGGATAGAGTGCTCCTCGGCGAAGTCGCGCATGAAAATTTGCTCCACTTGGAGGCCTCCGGCATCCCACCAGGCCAGGCCGATCAGAAAAGCGTAGGTTCCGGTGCCGCCGGCGAGGCCGGTGGTTTCCGTGTCGAGGAAAAGCCATTTCTCCGGATCGCTCAGCGCGTCGCGCGTGCGGCGTGACAGCGTTTCATCGCGCGCACCGGACAGGATTTCCAGCGTCACCGGCGACGGGTGTGCAAATCCTGGGCTGGAGTACCAGTTACTGACGGCAAGATGTTCGCCGAAATGATTTCGCCGTACCGTTGCTCCCAGCAATCTTGCGAGCGTGTCCTCTTCGCACGGTTCACGCTGCGCCAGTGGACGATCGACGATGAGTCGGGTGGGTTTTAGTGCAGAAAGTCGCGCGAACCTATCGGCAGATGCGGCCATCACGCGCACAACCTGTCGAGGATCGCTAGGGCGGCTTCTTTGGTGCGGGGAGCGAGATCGCCGGCAGGCCCTACGCAGGATGGGCAGCCATCGTCGCAGGCGCACGCGGAGATGAGTTCGCGGGTCTGCCGCACAAGTACCGCATGGGCGTGAAACAGGGGTTCGGAGAAGCCGATGCCGCCGGGGTAGGCGTCGAACAGATAAAGATTCGGCTCGAAGAATTCCTTGGCCGCAGGTGCAATGGCGTCTTCCATGCGCGTAGGGGTGAAGGCGTCGTCGTTGACGCTCGACACGCGGGAATCGGGGGCGGGAGGGCGCTCGCCGATAGCGGTACCGAGATCGCGGCGATCGCACATGAGCAGCAGCGTGGCCACCGATTCGAGCGCGTGGAGCAGGCCGAACATGCCGCTTTGGCGTTCGCTTACCGAAAAAGGCAGGGAATCGAGGAGCGGGCGCTCTAGCGTGATCCAGTAGGACGTCGTGTGCATTTCGTTTTCTGGAAGTTGTAATGGTCCCGCGCCGATATTTTCATTGGTGAACAATTTTATTTTTTTAAAGCCAATCACTTGCGAACGAACCAGTACATCTCCGTGGGAGCGTGAGGAAGGGAATCGGCGCCCGCCGGCTTCGATGGTGATGCCATCCGCAATTTCAGCGGTTTCGAGGATACGCACCTGCGTGTAGCGGATAGCATCGGTGTAGTAGTCTACGTCAACTGTTTTGACGTAAGCTTTGCGTTCCTTGAAATCGAGGTGCTCGACGTGGAATTGCGCGCCGCCGTGCATGTAGATGGCCTTTTCGTGCACGCTGGTGAGCGCGCTGGGAAAATCGACTTCGCCGATGACGTTGGGCGCGCCGGTGATGTCGATAATCACGAAATTATCGCTGGTGACGGAGCGCAGGCTTACCGTGTCCGCGGGATACGCTTCGTGGGTCCAATGATAATTGTCTCCGGCGCGGTGCAAGAAGCCGGCTTCGGCCAGGCGCGCGCAGAGGTCGGGCAGATCCACGTCGCCGAAGCGCTCGTTCGGGGCAATCGGCAGTTCAAACGCTGCGCACTTCAAATGATTCAGCAGAATTTCCAGATTGTCCGGCTGGATGAACGCTTGCTCGGGGGTATTGCCAAAAAAATAGTCCGGATGACGCACGATGAATTGATCGAGCGGTGCGGAAGAGGCGACCAGCACGGCGCAAGAGCTGCTGCTTCGGCGACCGGCGCGTCCGGCGCGCTGCCAGGTGGCGGCGATGGTGCCGGGGTATCCGGCCATGACCACGGTGTCGAGGGAGCCAACGTCGATGCCGAGCTCCATGGCGCTGGTGGCCACCACGCCGCGAATGCGGCCAGCGCGCAAGCCGCGTTCGATTTCCCGGCGCTCTCCGGGAAGGTAGCCGCCGCGATAGCCGCGAATGGTGTCAGGCTTGCCGAGAGTGTGCGGATTGGCTTGCTGCAGATAGGTGAGCAGCAGCTCGGTGTGCAGGCGGGAATTGGCGAAGACCATGGTTTGCATATCGCGCTTGAGAAATTCCTGGGCTACGCGGGAGGATTCGTTGATGTAACTGCGGCGGATGCCTAGCGCGCGATTGACTACCGGGGGATTGTAGAAGACAAAAGTTTTTTCCGCCGCGGGCGCGCCGTTGGCATTCAAGACTTCGACCTTGGCTTCGAGAAGGCGGGTGGCGAGTTCGCCGGGATTGCCGATGGTGGCGGAGCAGCAGATGAATTGCGGATCGCGGCCGTAGAAATTGGCGATGCGCTTCAGGCGCCGCAGCACATTGCACAAATGGCTCCCGAAGACGCCGCGATAGGTATGCAGCTCATCTATCACGATGTAGCGGAGATTCTCGAAGAGGCGAGTCCATTTGGTGTGGTGGGGGAGGATGCCGGTGTGCAGCATGTCCGGATTGGTGAGCACGATGTGGGATTTTTCGCGTATGGCTTTGCGGGCGTCGGCGGGGGTGTCGCCGTCGTAGGTGAAGACGCCGAAAAAATTGTCGAGGCGAGTATTCAAATCGTGGAGTTCGGCGAGTTGGTCTTGGGCTAGGGCTTTGGTGGGGAAGAGGTAGAGGGCGCGGGTGTCGGGCTTTTCGAGGATTTCGTTTAGGACGGGCAGGTTGTAGCACAGGGTTTTTCCGGAAGCCGTCGGTGTCACGATGACGACGTTCTTCCCGGCATGTACGGCTTCGACCGCGGCCGCCTGATGGCTATACGGCTGACGAATCCCTTTGCTGAGGTATGCGTCGCGCAGATCGGTTCGGATCCAGTCAGGAAACTCCGCCCACTGAGCCTCTCGCGCCGGAAAATGGCGCACGGCGGTAAGCGTTTCGCCGGTGCGGTCCCGCTGGGCGAAGAGGTCGAGGACGTCGCGGACGGGGCTGAAGGCGAGGGCGTCTGGGAGGGAAACGGGCGCGGATGCCGGTGCCGATTCACGGGCGGGACGGACCGCGAGAGACTCGGACATATTTTGTGGCCCTCCAGTGATTCGCCTTTTGTTCGCTCAGGCTAGCACACCGTGGAACACCGTGCAACGGTCTTCATTTGGCGTTTCTGAAAATGGATGGTTTTCAGTGAGTCGTTCGACGGCGTTTGGGGCTGTAGCAGGGTCATATCACCGAGTGCGTTTTAGCGATGCGGTAACTGCGTCAGCAGCCAGGCGGCCGTTCCAATAAACATGAGGCCATAAGTTACTAGATTCGCGTTTCGGACAGCGATTCGCACGCGGGGAAATGCCACATTAGCCGGGCCGCCTTCTGGCTCTCCTACCATGTATCGGACGACCAGGTACTCGATTCCGTAGGATGCCAAGAAGAAAGGGACCAACAGGACAAGAGTCGCGGCTGGAATGAGCCAAAGCGAGTTCTGGCTAGGCGGCGCTATCCATGCCGAACTCAAGAGAAAGAGAACGGCATTAGCGATGGGACTGTTCCCACTATAGTTTGGGAACTTCCACTCCACGACCCCCATCGTCGCGAACTGCACGCCAAGCATCAATGCCCACGCTAGGGGGATACCGATCACGGTGGAAGCCAGATTTGAGACAGCATTCGATTTCATGGCGTCCCGCGTTGTGATGGCGAGCCATTTCTTGCACAGAAAGCCCTCGATAACGACTATGGGAATAAGCAGGGCTGACATTGCGGGCCAGGTTGTAAAAAGCATGGGGACGCCTGCGTCGGCGAGGGACGGCAGAAGATGAGGCGAACCTGTCATAACGTTCGATTCTACTGGATTGGAGCACCACTACACTCGGAGTGCGAATTTTTAGTCCGACTAGCCAATGCTGGTGTGTCCCGAGGAGGCGAGATGTCTTTTAGCGCGCGGGGAGCGCACTCGTCTTCATTTTAATTGCGAGGTGAGGGTGAGGCGAGCTTCTTCAATGGCGGCGATAGCTAGTTCGCGCGGGACGCTGGGGTATTCTGCGAGGAATTGGTCGAGGGTATCACCGCCGGTGAGGTAGTCAGTCAGAATTTTGAAGGGCACACGGGTGCCGCGGAAGACGGGCTCGCCGCCGAGGATTTCCGGGTCGACGGTGATGGTGGATGGCATGGGGCAGTTCCTCGGTGGATTGTAGCAGGGCTTTTGTGGGAGGGCTTCAGATTTAGTGTCGAACTCACGCGGGGTGCGGAAAGGCGCACAGGCAGGAGGGCCTGTGCCACTGAGCCGCGACCCAGACGTCAGTGGTGGCGCCACACAAAGCGGTGTTGGCAGCGGGCTTCCCCTGATATAAATTTGGCGCTGGGGCGTAGTGGTTGACGTAGTGACCTGTTTTTGGTGGCGGGCGCGTCAAATTGCTGGGACGCGCCGAATTAGTGTTTGTTTCCGGCGTAGGTTTGCCAGAGGCTGAACGGTTTGGGCGGGCTGCGAACTGCAACTGTGGTGTTTTTGGTTGGGCGACCAGGAGGGGAGATGAGCAAGGTGCGGCTGCTCGTAGGGACGAAGAAGGGTGCATTTATTTTGACGGCGGATGGGAAACGGGAGAGTTGGAAGGTTAGCGGGCCGCATTTTGGCGGGTGGGAGATGTATCACCTGAAGGGATCGCCGGTGAATGCGGAGCGGATTTATGCGTCGCAGTCGAGCGGGTGGTCTGGGCAGATTATACAGCGCTCGAATGATGGCGGGGAGACGTGGGACGCGGTGGGGAACAAGTTTATTTATGACGGGGTGCCGGGGACACACCAGTGGTACGACGGGACGCCTCATCCCTGGGAGTTTAAGCGAGTGTGGCATTTGGAACCGTCGCTGAGCGATCCGGAGACAGTGTACGCGGGCGTGGAAGATGCGGCGCTGTTCGTGACGAAGGATGGCGGGCAGAATTGGTCGGAACTTTCCGGACTGCGCGGGCATGGGACCGGTCCGGCGTGGCAGCCGGGGGCGGGCGGGATGTGTTTGCACACCATCATTCTGGATCCGAGCAATGCCGAGCGGATTTACATAGCGATTTCGGCGGCGGGGGCGTTTCGCAGCGACGATGCGGGCCAGAACTGGCAACCGATCAATCGTGGGCTGTACTCGAAGTACATTCCGAATCCGACGGCGGAAGTGGGGCATTGCGTGCATCATGTGGCGATGCATCCCGGGCGTCCGGGCGTTTTGTTTATGCAGAAGCATTGGGACGTGATGCGCAGCGACGATGCGGGAGATTCCTGGCGGGAAGTTAGCGGAAATTTGCCGAGCGATTTTGGATTTGTGATTGATGTGCACGCGCACGAGCCGGAGACGATCTATGTAGTGCCAATCAAGAGCGATGCGGAACATTTTCCGCCGGACGGGAAATTGCGGGTGTATCGCAGCAAGAGCGGCGGGAATGAATGGGAAGCGCTGACGAATGGGTTGCCGCAGACGGATTGTTACGTGAACGTGCTGCGCGACGCCATGTCCGTGGATAAGCTGGATCAGTGCGGCGTTTATTTTGGGACGACGGGCGGGCAGGTGTATGCGTCGGCGGATGCGGGGGATACCTGGTCGCCGATAGTGCGGGACTTGCCGGCGGTGCTTTCGGTGGAGGCGCAGACGTTGCCATGAGCGGGGCGCTGATTCGCGTGGAATTGGCATCGCATTTGCGGGGGTTGGCGCGGATTAGCGGTGATGTGGAGCTAGAGGTGGCGACGCCCGTGACTCCGCGAACAGTGGTGGACGCCTTGGAGGCGAAGTATCCGGCGCTGCGCGGGGCCGTACGGGAACATGTGACGCACGAGCGGCGGCCGTTTTTGCGATTTTTTGCGTGTGGGGAAGATTTGTCGCATCAGGGGATGGACGCGTTGTTGCCGGAGGCGGTGGTGGCGGGGAGGGAGCCATTGGTGATTCTTGGGGCGATTGCGGGTGGGTGATTGTGGGGTGACGATCTTTTGATCAGGGGAGAAATGCTTCGATCGCCCCCAGCCACCCCGCTCCCGCGCCGATCAGCGCCAAAAACGCAGGCAACACCGCGCTAGCCGTCTCGTGGCTCCAGTCGCTGAATCGACTGGTCAAGCCCACGCCCAGAACCGCGCGATTCAGCCAGCCTTGATCGGAGCTGGATTTATTTTCGGCGCTTTCTTGCGTGGCCTTCTGAAAAATCGCGAAGCAGCCACTGTAATGGAGCGAACAAAGGAAGGCTAGGGAACGGCGTTACTTTTTCTTAGCCACGCGGTAAAGAATTACACGAACCTTTTCCAGCGTGATCAATCCGCCTTCGATCATTTCGTCGAGCCGGGGGAGAATGGCATCGATGCGCTCTTGCGTTTCGATGACTTCGATCACGATGGGGAGATCGCTCGAGAGATGCAGAATGGCGTCCGTGTGATAAACGCTGGAGCCGCCGAATCCCGCGACACCGCGCAAGACGGTCGCGCCTGAAAAATGCTCTTTGCGTAGCATCCCGACGATGGCCTCGGTGAGCGGCTTGCCGTGCCATTTATCTGATTCGCCCAGGTGAATGCGCATTAGTGTCCGTTCGCCTTCAAGTTTTTCGTGCGTTTTTTCGTGCGCCATGATGAAAACTCCTAAATTTTGTCTGCCAGGCGAATCCCCGCGACGGAGAGCAGCAAACCAACGATTACGCTGGTGCTGACGTAGGCCGTCGCGCGAGCCCACGCGCCCTCTTCCAGCATCTTGGCGGTTTCCCAGCCAAAGCTGGAAAAGGTCGTATAGCCGCCAAAAAATCCCACGGCTATGGCCATGCGCAGGTCGGGAGAGATCACCATGCGGTTCAGCGTGAACTGTCCGATCAAGCCGAGCAGGAAGCAGCCCGTCAAGTTAATCAGCAAGGTGCCGTAGGGAAAGCCGCCGCGAACCTGCACGACGGTTTGCAATCCGTAGCGCGCCAGCGTGCCGATAGCGCCGAAAATAGCAATCAATGTTAGCCGCAAGTCTGCTCCGATCCCCCGCCAGTAGGCCTTGAAAAAATCATGAAGCAACCGCCACCAACAAAAAGACTCCTGGTGCCTTGGGCATCCAGGAGTCATCAGTCCCGCGAAGTTCGGTCGGGGCGGTTTTGGCGAACTCCATCGCCATTAAATTATGTCACCGGGCAAATTCTATTATCGTGCAGCCGCGCATGCAACATTTTCTCAGACGTAAGGCTGCCTGCTGGAGGACAGGCAGCCCTACGGAGAACGCTACCCTCAATAGCGAAAGCGGTAGCGAAAGTCGACGTAGATTTGTCGCGCGTCGTTGTAGTGGAATCCGCCGAAAGTCAGGCTGTTGTCCAGCTCCACGCGGCGGTTGGCTACGTTCAGGGCGGTCACAGAGACGCTGTATTTCTCGGCGAAGCTCTTTCCCAGCGAAATATCAAACGTGGTGTGCGGCGGCAGATAGTTCCCGGGATATTGCGTGTCCGGAATCCCGTTCGTGAAGCCCGAGCCGTAGTACACATTCGTGGAAGCATAGGCTTGCCAGGGAAGAGTGGCATTGAAACCCACATTTAAAGTGTTTCTTTGATCGTGGTCCACGGGTTCTAATCCGGGCGGAATATTTAGCGGGCAGGTTAATGACAAGGTTCCGGCCGGGCAGATCAAGCCACCGGTGATGGGTGAGGTGGCCTGGGCAATTTGGTTGGCATAGGCCAGATGGAATTGGCCGCGGTGCCAAAGGCGGGGAGAACGTAGAGTGAGTTCCCAGTTCTGGATTAGGGCGGCTTCCCAGGTGATCGGCCAGAAGAGGTTCGATTCGCCGATGTTGTTGTGATCCAGCCAATTTTTGGCGCGCGTTTGGAAGGTATCGGCGTCCAGAGCCCAGCCACGAAACGGAATCGTGAGGCCAAACTGATGCTCTTGATCACGTTCGCCGTGGAGCGGAGCGAAGGTAAAATTCTGGCTGGTTGCCAAACCGAGCAGGGCGCCGGTGGCAGTCACGAGTGGCGGGGCTTGGTAAAAGTCGCCGTAAAAAGCGCGGAACACCCAGTTTAATCGGGGAATTCTCAAGGCCGCGCCAAAACGGGGGTCCGTGGCGTTCTCGACGACGTCTGCCGTAAAGTGCGTCTGGCGCACCCCAGCGAATAAGGTCAACCACGTGGTCACTTTGAACTTGTCGTTGACGAATGCGCTAGCCAGCCCTCCGGTGACGCCGACGGAAGAAGCCGGGAAATTTGGATTGCCGTCCGTAAATACGTTATCGAAGTAATTGTACTGGTGCTGAGCGAATCCATAGACGCCGAGCTGGAGATCGTTTCTCCAGATGTTCGCTGCAAGAGTGGCTTGTAAACCTCCGTAATTGGCGTTTTGCTGGAAGTCGGAGATGACCGGATAGTCGTTCGGGCTGCCTTGATAGTCGGCGCTGTTGTAATGATAAAAGGGCGAGACCGTGAGCAGCAGATTGGGATTGAAGGTGTGGACCCAGGAGAACGTGATGTAGCCATCGCGCTCATGTTCGCCGTCGCGCAGGCCGTAGCTGGGGGACTCCCCCGCCGCCAGCAACTGCTGATTGCCGATGGAATTGGGATTGGGGTCATAGGGGATCTGGTAGTAATCCTCGCGCAGCGAGGTGACCACGCGAATTTGGTTCTGGGCATCGGGATTGAAAATGAAGGAAGCGAATCCCCCGTACCCGTTCTCCGCATCGTGAAAAACCTGCCCGATGGGGGTCTGCAGGCCGTAATTACTGCGATTTCCGTTGGCGCTGAGATAGTAAGCAAACCGCTGGGTGTGTCCACCGCAGCTGAGTTGGTCATTGGTTTGATAGAAATTTCCGAGGCTGGTAGCCAGATCGCATTCCCGGTCGCGTTCAAAACCGGTTCGCGGCACGATGTTGAAAATACCGTAGGTGCGATCTCCGTAATCGGCGTCGTAGCTCCCGCGCTGGACTTCGAGGTAATCGATGTCTTTTGGGTCGATGACGGGAGCCAGATTGGAGGCAATATTGGTGTTGGGGATTGGGACGCCGTCGATGAGCCAATCGACCTGGTGGCCGCCGCGCATGTGGAGCATGTCGTGGGTGACGTACGCCGCGGGCACGTAGTCGGTAATCATTTGCATGGCGTTGGTGCGGTCGGCGCCTGGGGTTTCCGCGATGTCGAGGCGCGACACCAGCGTCGTGGGGGTCACGGATTGTACGTTGGCGACGTTTTCCTGCGATTCAGTAACTGTAGCAGTCTGATTCACGGTAGCAATTTTGAGCTGATAGTGCAGCATTGGCGAGGAATCGGAGGCCACGGTGACGGATTGCTGATCGTCGGCAAAGCCGATTTTCGTCACCATCACTAGGTAATCGCCCACCGGCACCGCCGTGAACGAAAAAGCTCCGTCCTGGTCCGTCTGCGTCGTCTGCGTCCAATCGGAGGTTGCCGATTTAAGGGTCACCGCGGAGCCCGCTATCGGCCGGTGCTGCGGGTCGTGCACCACCCCACGCACACTTCCAAATACGCTTGCGAATGTCGCGCTGGCCAAAAGAAATACACTCGCCAGCAAAAGCCACTTACGCTGCATCATGATTTCTTCTCCGTTGCATGGCGGAATAATCCGCAGCGGATCACAAGGACCCGGAAGACGCCGCTGTTTTCAACGATGCGATGGAATTACAGGGAGAAGAGCGAAGTTCGAGGCGGGGGAGAAAGAGGTTCTGCGGACCGGGAAAACTCGTTCGGCTCTAAGATGCATACTCTCGATGCGTCGGCGACCGGCGCGCTTAGCGCAACCGGTGGAGGCATCACGAAAGTTACCGGTGCGATTGGCGTGCCTTCCTGTTGCTGGCAGCAAGCCATGCTGCAATTCGCCATGCTAGCCGCTCCATGCTTGCACTGCATCGCGCGACCCGTTTCGCTCTTCGCGTTGCCGTGCGTATGCGTCGGTACCGCGCAGCGATTGCCGTCGCAGCAGGATGCGCTCGCCGGCCAGGCAGCCACAGCCAGCGGCGCGTACAGACACAACGCCGCAAAAATGCATATCCATGCGGGGAAAAGTTGGCGCGAATTGTGACGCGCGGCTCGCATAACGCAACGGCGACGATTCAAGTCTACGACAGTTCTCACCGTTCTGCGACCTGCTACAACCGGAACCAGCGGATAAGTTTCCGGCCATCGCACGCAGTAAGGACTGAATACGCAGACGACCGCTAGCATACCGTGGTCATTCCTGACACACCAGCACGATCTTTCCGCTCGCGCATTGCCGATCATCATAGCCTAGAGCTGGGGCCGAGAGCCGGGAAGCGAATGGCATCTTGACAGACATCTGGGAGGGGTCGGTCACTATCTTGACTTGATGGCGCGGGCGTTCCAGACTTCCTGTATGGCACATACCTACATGAAATTTGATTTTGGTACGGATGAAGAAACCGCGCAGCAGGCCCGGCACAAACTGGAAACCTGGAAGCAAGCCTTTCGCCTGGACAAAAAATTGCAATACAAACTCGACCGCGGCGAAGAACCAAATGCAGAAGGCCCTGCAGGCGAGAACTCGCACGAAGAGGAGACTTCCGCGCCGCACACAAAAGGCGAAGCAGGGCACAAATCGCACGCGAAGACCAAGCACGAAGCAAAAAGGAACCACCGAGCCGCAAAGGGTAAGCATCTGGAGGACGAAGATGCTGCTGTGAACGGTTCCAAGGTGACTTTGCTGGTGCGGCTGTATTTTTCTTCGCATGAAAAGCTCTCCGAACAACGTTGGTTTGACCGTATCCCGTCGGAAGAGCCGTTCAAGAGCGCTTCGCCCCAAATTATTCGTGAAGGCGAAGCGGAATTTGCGGAGTCCGAAAAGCACTTCTCCGATCTGGGATAATCACGGTAAACCTGAAATTTATGTAAGCTTGTCCGCGTTGCCGGCCGGCGAAATCCTCCCCGGAAAGCGCAAAACGGCGTACCGAAAGTTAGCTATAATCGAAGAGACTCGGATGTTTTGTAAGCGTATCTTTTCCAGGCAGCATCTTTTTCCCGCGAGGACGTACGCATGGCGTCACAGACGCGCGTCAAGACCGCCACCATCGATACGCAAAAAACGCACGGCCTCGACGCCGATGCGTTGATTCGCCTCTATCGCACCATGTATCTCTCTCGCAAGCTGGATGACCGTGAAATTCAGCTCAAGCGCCAGAACAAAATTTATTTTCAGATTTCCAGTGCCGGCCATGAAGCCGTCAGCGCGGCTGCGGGGTTGCTTCTTCGTCCCCGCGTGGATTGGATTTATCCGTACTACCGTGACCGTGCGTTGTGCTTAATGCTCGGCGTTACGCCCTTGGACACGCTCCTCCAGGCCGTGGGCGCGAAAGACGATCCGAGCTCCGGCGGGCGTCAAATGCCTTCGCATTGGGGGCATCCCAAGTGGAATATAGTCAGCAAGTCCTCCTGCACCGGCACGCAGTTTGTGCAAGCCGTCGGCGCGGCGGAAGCCACACTTTATTTTGGCCAGCACCGCAAAGCTTTCGCGGAAGCTAAAAAAGCGCCGCTCGGCGAGCACGTTGGCTATCGCGACAATGAAATTGTCTACGTTTCCTGCGGCGATGGCGCCACCAGCGAAGGCGAGTTTTGGGAATCGCTCAACGCCGCTTGCGCCAGGAAGCTTCCGCTTTTTTATCTGGTCCAAGACAACGGTTACGCCATCTCCGTGCCTGTGGAAGTGCAAACCGCCGGTGGCAGCATCTCCAAGCTGACGCGCAGCTTTCCGAATCTGCACGTTGCCGAATGCGATGGCACTGACCTTCTCGCAAGTTACGCCGCTTGCAAAGAAGCCGTCACCTATTGCCGCGAGCGCCGCGGCCCCGCGTTATTGCACGCGCATGTCACCCGGCCCTATTCGCATTCGCTTTCCGACGACGAAAAACTCTATAAGTCTCAGGAAGAGCGCGAGTCTGAAGCGCTTCGCGATCCGTTGGCGAGTTTCTCCATGCTTCTGCTGCGCGAAGGCGTCCTGGACCAAAAAGAGATTGAATCGCTGGAAGCGAGCGTGGACCGCGAGGTCCGCGATGCCGCCGACGAAGCCCTCGCCGCCGCCGAGCCGGGCATCGAATCCGTCGTCGAGCACGTCTACTCGCCGGATATCGATCCCACGTCGCCCTCGTTTGCATCCGAGCCCGAATTTCACGGATCGCCGAAAACCATGGTGGAAATGGTTGCCGCCACGCTCTCCGACGAAATGGCGCGCGACGAGCGCATCATCGTCTTCGGCGAGGACGTCGCTGACGCCAGCCGTGAAGAAAATTTAAAACACGTAAAAGGGAAGGGCGGTGTCTTCAAGGCCACCGCCGGTCTGCAGCGCAAATACGGCGCGGACCGCGTTTTTAATACTCCGCTCGCCGAAGCTAGCATTATCGGCCGCGCCATCGGCATGGCTACCCGGGGCCTGAAACCTGTTGCCGAGATTCAGTTCTTCGATTACATCTGGCCGGCCATGATGCAAATCCGCGATGAGCTTTGCGTGATGCGCTGGCGCTCCAACGGTACATTCAAGGCTCCGGTCGTCATTCGTGTGGCCATCGGCGGCTATCTGACCGGCGGCGCTGTCTATCACAGCCAGAGTGGTGAATCGATTTTCACGCATTGCCCCGGCTTGCGCGTGGTCATGCCTTCGACCGCGCTCGACGTCGCCGGTCTGTTGCGCACCGCGATTCGCTGCGACGATCCGGTGATGTTCCTTGAGCACAAGCATCTCTATCGCCAGCCATATAACCGCAGCGAGTATCCCGGTCCTGATTACACCGTTCCCTTCGGCAAAGCCCGCGTCGTAAAGGAAGGCACCGCCGTCAGCATCATTACCTATGGCGCCGTGGTCCATCGCGCCGAGGTCGCCGCTGCCCAGCTCCAGCGCGAGGGTATTTTCGTCGAGATTATCGACCTGCGTTCGCTCTCACCTTACGATTGGGAAGCCATCGCCGCCACCGTCCGCAAGACCCATCGCGTGATCGTCGCCTACGAAGACATGCTCAGCTGGGGCTACGGCGCGGAAATCGCCGCGCGCATCGCCGATGAACTTTTCAGCGATCTCGACGCCCCGGTAAAACGCGTGGCCGCCATGGATACCTTCTGCGCCTACCACCCCAAACTGGAAGACGTCATCCTGCCCCAGACCTCGCACCTCACCGCCGCCGTAAAGCAAATCCTTTCTTACTGATCGCGACGCCTCGAGCCCTTAGCTCGGACCCAGCACTTGACGCGCAGGAAACTTTTCGCCATATTCCTCCGTATCTCTATTGAACGCTTAAATGCAGGCGCTGGCACTGCTCCGCGCGCAACGCCTGCAAAGGGAGCCACCATGATCTGCCCAAATTGTCAGAAGGACATCGCCTCCGGCTCGAAATTTTGCTACAACTGCGGCGCCGCGCAGCCGCAAGCCGCGGACGCACCACGCGCGTATCAACCCGCACCTCGCAAACGCCTGGTGCGCTCAAGCACCGACTCAAAAATCGCCGGCGTTTGCGGCGGCTTGGCCGACTATTTCGATATCGATCCCATGATCGTCCGGATCTTGTGGGTGGTGTTGGTGGTCTGCGGAGGAACGGGCTTGTTAGCTTACATCATCCTGTGGATCGTGCTGCCCCTCGCTCCCACGGGCGTTCCCGTTCCGAATGCCACCATCGTGTCCTAATTTCGCCGATCGACTGCACCCGTCGCCCAGCGCTTTTCGGCCTTTATGAGCGCGCTTCATCCTTCGCCTCAGATAGTACTGCGCCCTGTCGCCGGATAATCTCCGCGTTCGATGTTCTGCACCCGGCGCTCTTACCCGTTAACGTCAGTGCTTCGCGCCATCCAAGCCGCCGTCTATAATCAGGTACAATCTCTGACGGAGACTTGCACGCCTTTGTCCGCGTCCAGCGCAAAAACATGAAGCGTAAGTTACTGGTGGCCGTACCACTACTATGCCTGGTGGCGCTGCTGGCGTGGTTTTTCCGTCCGAAGCACCAGGAGCCCCACGAGGCGTACGTCAGCGAACGCAGCGTCACGCTCTGGAGCAGTGTGGCGCAGGTTCGCGAGCCGGTCGGGACGTTACACTACGGCGATCGCGTGGACGTGCTGGCGGTCCGCAATGACAGCACCAAGGTGCGCACCCCCGCCAGCGGCGTAGGCTGGGTCGATACCCGCTATTTGATGGAGCCGGCGCTCTGGCAACGCAGCGCGGAACTCCTCGAGCAAGCCCGCGTCATGCCCGTGCAGGCCCGCGGACGCACCAAGGTCGCCACGAACCTGCGCATCGAACCCGGCCGCACCAAACAGCGGCTATATCAATTCGGCCGCGGCATCGCCGTTGAGATTGTTGGCCGTGCGGTTGCCGATTGGTCCCAGGCCTCCGACGAAAAAGAGCCCGCCGAGCCGCAGGAAGCCAAGAAAGAAGAGTGGTATTTAGTGCGCGGGTTGGCCACTCGGCCTCCCGGTGAAGCCGCCGCGCGCAACGCGGACTCCAACACCACACAGGCGGGCGATCAAACCATCCCTATTGCGGGCTGGGTAATCGCCCGCTTCATCGAATACGATTTGCCTGGGCCCGTGCGGGAAGGCGCGGAATCCGCTAACATTCGGCCCGTGGCGTGGTTTGAGTTGAACCGCGTCCCGGACCCTTCCGGTGACAAACCGCAATACCTCGTGGCTGGCGCGCGCGGTCCGGAAGGCCAGCCTTGCGATTTCACCACGCTCCGCGTGTATACCTGGAACCTGCGCAAAACACGCTACGAAACCGCGTTCATCGAAAACGATCTATGCGGCGCGTTGCCGATCCTTGTGGGGCGCGGACCCAAGAACGAGCCGGAATTTCGCTTCCACGACATGGACGGTAACAAAAGTGAGCGCCGTTACCATTTGATTCAAACCGTTGTCCGTCGCATTCACGAAGAGGGTGAAACGGGTAGCAAAAAGAAGACCGGTGGGGATGCCAAGAAACGTTCGGCCTCGCGGTAACGCTAACGAGCACACACACAATGACTCTGCACATCTCTGAAACTGAAGTTCGCGCCACCCTGACCATGGGGATCGCCATCGCCGCCGTCGAAGAAGTCTCCCGCAAGCAGTCCACCGGGGAGGTCGTGGTGCATCCGCGCCGCCGCTTCGAGCTGCCCGGCGGAGGCTTCTTTCACTATATGGCCGCGGCGGATTACTCCGACGGCTACATCGCCATGAAGCAGTACACCTATTCGCGCGGCCAGGTGCGCTTCCTTGTGCCGCTCTACGCCATGCGAACGGGAGAATTGCTGGCGATGATCGAGGCGGATTACATGGGCCAATTGCGCACGGGCGCCGCTACCGGCGTGGCCACGAAATTTTTGTCGCGCGCGGACTCTCGCGTGGCCGCCATCATCGGCACCGGCGGCCAGGCTCGCACGCAACTCGAAGCCATCACTGCGGTTCGCCAGCTGGATTCCGTGCGGGCTTACGGGCGCGATCCAGTGCGCCGCGGAAAATTTGCGGCTGAAATGTCGGAGCGTTTAGGGGTTCAGGTGTTGCCCGCAGAGTCCGCCCCGGAGGCCTTGCACGGCGCCGACATCGTCACCACCGCGACCACCACCTCGCTGCCTGTCGTGCGCGGCGCGGACCTGGCCCACGGCGTCCATGTCAACGCCATCGGCGCCAACCACGCCAACAAGCGCGAGCTGGATCAGGAGGCCGTTGCCAGCGCCGATGTCATTGTCGTCGATTCCATCGAACAGTCCCGCCAGGAGGCGGGTGATTTGATCATCGCCTTCAACGGCGACGAGTCCTGCTGGACCGGAGTGAAACGCCTGTCCGAAATCGTTGCGGAAAAGACTCCCGGGCGCTCCAGCGATTCCGAGGTTACGCTGTTCAAATCCAACGGGATCGCTTCGTGGGATCTGGCCGTAGCCGTGAAAGTGTACGCCGCCGCCCGCGAAAAAGGTCTGGGAAGGGAACTGCCCTTCTGGAGTGAACTACCGCCGCTATAACGAACGCAATTTAATTTCCAGGGCTTCGTACAGACGCGAGCGCACATCGTTCGGTAGATCCACCGGCTCCGCATCGCAAAATAGCTCCACGGTCTTCTTCACTTGATCCACCACCACCGTGCAGTGCCGGCAACCCTGCAAGTGCAGCTCAAAATCCAGGCGCACGGTGGCGTCGATGTCGCCATCGATGTAATTCGAAATTTCCCGCCTTACGCCGTTGCAATTCAATGCAGTCCACCTCGGCGAAAATATCGATCCAGTTTCTCTCGCAGTCGCAGCCGCCCGCGAAGCAATCGCGATTTTACTGCCGCCACGGAAATGCCCACGATCTTTGCCGTTTCCTCCGTGGACAGGCCCTCCACGTCTCGCAACACAAACACCGTGCGAAACCCGGGCTCCAGCTCGTCAATCGCGGTGGACAGGATTTCGTGCATTTCCGTTTGTCCATAGCGCTGCTCCGGGCTTGGTCCCCAGTCCTCGATGTCGCGGGGAATCAGCTCCTCGTTTTCGCCGGGAATCGGCTCGTCCAGCGAAAATTGATTGGGCCGCCGTTTTCGCAAACGCATCAGCGCTTCATTCGCCGCGATACGCACCAGCCAGGTATAAAAACGCGAATCGCCGGCAAAGTCTTTCAGGTGCGAGTAGGACTTCAAAAACGCGTCCTGCATCGCGTCTTCCGCGTCCTCGCGATTCCGCGTGATGTTCATCGTCAGCCGGAATATCTTGCGTTCGTAGCGGCTGACCAGTTCGTTGAACGCGGACAAATCTCCGCCCTTCGCGGCGGCGACCAGTAAGTGCTCGTCTTCCTTCGCCACGGTCGATGGGATGCGGTGTGGGTTCGTGCTCATGAATGTGTCGCGGTGCGGTCTTGTTGGAAGGCCTGTTGCGGCTCCGGCCATTCGGCCCGCAAAGCCCTTCCCATTCTCCCCAGTCATAAAGGTAGCACACTGCAATGCCGCACCTCTGCCGTCCTCCTGTTAGATGTTTTGTGCCTTCGTAAGACTCACAAATCAGGAAACGGTTACGCCTCGGCACTTGACGGACTGCCTCGCTCGAAATACAGTTTTCGATGACACTTTGGGAACCTCCGTCGCGGAATGCTCCCTGCTCCGTGCGGCCCCGATAGCGTCGCTACGTGGAAAGGGCCAAGAAGGGCCCAGCTCGCGGTACTCTTTTCCAGCGTTCCTCCCTTCGTTGGCAAGCGGAAAAGCGGGCTGCACGACTACATGCGCACACTTCCCGACCATCTCCGAAAGGGCATGAAGCTGGTTATCGTGGGCTGCAATCCCACCGAGTCCGCCGTGCGCGTCGGACACTACTACGCCGGCCGCGAAAATCAGTTCTGGCCCATCCTCTACGAGAGTGGCGTGGTTCCAGAGCCGTTCGACTATCACGACGACAAACGCGTGATTGAATTTGGCATCGGCCTCACCGATCTCGTAAAGCGTCCCACCAAGACCACCGCCGAGCTGACTCGTGAGGACTTTGCCGAAGGGCGCATCGTGCTATCGCAAAAACTGGAGGAATTTTCGCCCCACGTGGTGGCCTTCAACGGCAGAATCGTCTACGAACAGTTCGCGCAGCGTAAATGCAAATTTGGAATTCAGAAGCAAACCCTGTACGGTGCGCGCATTTACGTTCTGCCCGAAACCGCCGGGCCGCAAACCGTTGGCAAGTCCCAGAAGCTGGGACACTTTAAGAAACTTGCGCAACTCGTGGCGCGCACCGCGAAAGGTCCGGAGAGTAGAAATTCCTCCATGGAGGACGGCGATGAGTGAGTCCGCAAAACCCGCAGCCGCCACAAACGTCCTGTTGGAAAGCCGCCAGGGCAGCATCGTCAGCCTGGTCTTGAACCGGCCGGAAAAGCTCAACGCTGTGAACAACGAGCTGGCTACCGCCCTGATCGATGCTTTTACGCGACTGGAGGAAGATCCCAGCGTTCATGTGGTCATCTTGTCGAGCGCGGGACGCGCCTTCTGCGCCGGCGGCGACCTCACGCTGATCGGAAAGACCCGCGAGACCGGCGAAACCAAGCACCTCGAGCCGTTGCTCCGCTCCGGCATGCACGCGGTGCTCAAAATTCGCACCATGCCACAGCCGGTCATCGCCGTCGTGCAGGGTCCCGCAGCCGGCGCGGGCATGAACATCGCACTCGCCGCCGATATCCGCTTGGCGTCCGAAGACGCCACTTTCGGGCAAAACTTTACGCGCGTTGGCCTGTTTCCCGATTTCGGCGGCACCTATTTTTTGCCGCAATTGGTGGGCCCGGCAAAAGCTGCGGAGTTGTTTTACACCGGAGAAATGGTCGATGCACAGACCGCCCTGCGGCTGGGCATTGTCAATCACGTTTATCCTGCGGCGCAGCTCGAAGCTGCCGCTCGAACCATGGCGGAAAAAATCGCCGCGGGTCCGCCCGTCTCCATTCGCGCCATCAAGAAAGCCGTTTTCACCGCGCAGAAAGAGGAACTGGCCCACGCGCTCGAAATGGAAGTACGTCAGCAGATCCATTGTTACCTCTCGGAAGATTGCCGGGAAGGCATCCGTGCCTTCATGGAAAAGCGCCACCCTAAATTCCAAGGCAAGTGATTTCCCGCCGCGTACCCGAGGGCCTAGCCATGGACGACCTGCAGATCACTCCAGCCGAAATCAAGGCCCGCCTCGATCATGGCGATCCCGTGCTGCTGGTGGATGTGCGCGAGCCGTGGGAAACGCAACTTTGCAAAATCGCCAGTGCGCAGCTGATCCCCATGGACTCCATCCCGGCAAATCTGCAAAAACTCGACATTGATGGCGAGGTGATCTGTTACTGCCACCATGGCGTTCGCAGCTTGGACGTCGCGGTGTGGCTGCGCAGCCAGGGCGTCGAGCGCGCCCGTTCCATGGCCGGCGGCATCGACCGCTGGTCCATCGAAATCGATCCCACGGTTCCTCGTTATTGATTGTTCGTTCGCGGAAAAAGATCGCCGCCATGTTCGGAGCTTTGTTTGGCCAAGGGTTTCGCGGACAATCCGCCAGAAGTCGCACCGCCGCCTGCGGCTTCCCGCGGTGGCTCCCATTGGCGTGGCCAGCTATTTCTGTTCGACCGCCCCCAGCCACCCGCCTTTTCTTCGGCACAAGCCTACAAACTGATGGCCATATTTCTTTTCTTTGAGCTGCTGGTACGACCCTTTGCGAAGTACGAAGCGCGCTCGCTGGGCATCGCAAACCGGGATTGGTGGATGTTCCTGCAAATGAGCTTGTTGACCGCTCTGGTTTGCGGCCTGGTACTCCAATTTGCCGGAGTGCCCTTCGCGCATCTCGGCCTTTATCCTTGGCGCCGCTGGTCGCCGGCAGAGAAGCACTATTTCCCCCAGATTCTTGTCATCACGCTTCTCGTATTTGCCTTCACCCAGCCGTCGGCATTGCAGGCTTTGTGGCTTCGTTCCGATTTATGGCGGGTTGCTCTGCTGGTGCTTGTGCCGCAAATGATCTGGGGTTTTTACCAGGAATTCTTGTATCGCGGCATCTTGCAAACTGTCTTGGTTCGCTGTTGCGGCGCACCCGCAGGCATCCTGCTCGGTAATCTCATCTTTACCTTCGGCCCCCTGCATTTCTACCATTTCGCACTCGCGCGAGAGAATCCCTCGCACTTATGGATATTTGCCGGGATCTTCAGCATCGGCCTGTATTTCGCCATTCTCTTCCATCGTTCCGGCAACTTGTGGATGGTCGCCATCCTCCACGGCCTGGGCGACTTCTTCATCGATGGCCTCGCCCAAGCTTCGCGAATGATAAGATGACCGGAGCGAGAGCCGAATGTCCGGTCCTAAAATTAGATTCCTGCAAAAATCATCTTGCACCACATGCCGGAAAGCAAAGCTATTTCTGGAAAAACAGGGCGCCATTCTTGAGCTGCGCAGCCTGGATGAGCAACCGCTGAGCGAAGCCGAACTGGACAAGCTGATCGGCGAACGCGATTATTTGGCGTTTCTGAATACGCGTAACGAGCTCTACCGCTTTCGCAAAATGAAAGACCATCCGCCCAGCCGCCAGGAAGCCGTCAGCCTGATGGCCGCAAACCCCAATCTGATTCGCCGTCCAGTGGTTCTCAGCGGCCAGCATATTGTCCTCGGCTCCGACGAAGCCGCCTATCGGGCCCTTTTGCGGTGAAAAACTTCAGCGCCATGCGCCTGGAACTTGCCGCGTGGTGATTAAGACCATCGCCATCGTCGGCGCAAACGCCACCGGCCAAGTCTTCGCGCGCGCCTCGGCGTTGGCCGGCTACGAAACCATCCTGGAAGACGTCTCGCGAGAAATGCTGGAGCGGGGAATCTCTGCTGTCGATCGCTTGCTGCAAAAAGCTTCGGAGCGCGGAGAAATTCAATCGGCGGACCGCGCTGCTGCGATGTCGCGCATCGCGCCGATCGTCGGTGTAGAAAACGCCATACGCTGCGCCGACCTGATCATCGAGGCTGTTCCCGAAGAACTGGAAATGAAGCTGGAACTGTTCACCATCTTCGACAAGTTCGCCAAGCCCGGCGCGATCTTTGCCAGCAGCACGCAAACGCTATCGATTCTCGACCTCAGCGACGTAACGGTTTACCGCGAGCGCTGCATTGGTATCCGCCTTCGTAAGACGGGCCCGGAAGACCAGTACACACTGGTCTCTGATCGTTTTGAACTGGTTCCCACGGAACTGACTTCACAGGAAACCATCCTGGCTTGTACGGAAGTAGTTCACCGCCTCGCACTTCATGGCCAGCGTTGACGCTCGTGCGCTAGCGCAGCTCGGTTCCGTCCGTTTCAATAATATTATTTTGCAAGACCACCTTATTATTTTCTTCTAGCAGGTTGTTGGGCCGTTTCAGCGTGGGCTTGCCGGACGCCGGCTCGGGAATGTCGGATCCCGGCGTGGCTTGCGGCGCCGTGCCCGTCGCGGGAGCGGCCGCGGAGATCGCGCCCTCGGCATAGGCCTTCTTCAAATAGCCTTCGGCCACCTGCTGTGCGCTCGAAGTGTCGTCATTGGTCTGGCGCGCCTTGCTGTACTCGTTCACCGCGCGCTCGCGCTGCCCCAGTAAATCAAATATTTTGCCCAGGTAAATGTGGCTCCAGACTTCCGTCCACTTCTCTCCCGGATCCGGCACCGTCTGCAGCGCTTCACGAAACGCGTTCGCCGAGGCTTGATAATTCTTCTGCGCGAAAAAGGCTTCGCCCATGCGGAAATTCGCCAGTGGCCGGTTGGGCTGAATGGAGAGCGCTTTTTGATATTGCTTCACCGCATCGTAATAAAGGCCTTGTTCCGCCAGCTCTTCTCCGCGTGCGATCGCCGCCCGCGAACGCAGCGTGCTGCTGCCCTTCAAAATCAAATTTCCCGGATCGACCTTGATCCCGCCGGGCTTTGGCCGGCCAAACGTCTCTACGGAGAACGTCGACTCCGTTCCGGTCACGTCAATCGTCTTGATCTCCGGATTTCCTTCCGTATCGATGCGCAGATCCACCGGCATGCGAAAAGTGTCCAGCGGCTGCTTGATCTTTCCGGAGACGCGAAAGCCTTTCGGCGTGCGATAGACGACGTACTCCAGCGTAAACTCCGGCACTCCCGTCGAATTCAGCCATTGCACAAAAAATCCGCGAAGTTCGGCAGCCGTCTCTCCGCCCTTTGGATTCTTCGCTACTTTTTGTGCTGCCATGGTTTCGAAATCTTCAATGCGCGCGGTCTTGCCCGCGTACTTCTCGTAGAAATCGTGCAGCAGCGACCGAAACGCCACTTCGCCCATCTGCGCGCGCACCATGTGGAAAATCATCGCCCCTTTGTTCATCACCACCGAGCGGTAGTCCGCCGAATACGGCGCCAGCCGCCCCGCCTGAGCCACCGGTGCGGCGTCCTCGTACATCAACGCTCCTACGGCGAATTCGTCGATCGTGCGCAACCCCGCTTCCTTGCCGGCGTTCTGTTCGGCATAGAGCGCTTCCGAATATTGCGCCAGGCCATCGGTGATCCATGCGTCGTTCGGGCTGGCCGCCAGCACCGCGTTGCCCCACCATTGCGCCGCTACATTCTTCGCGATGGTCTTGTCCCCGGCCTTCGGATTCCACGCGCGCTGGCTCAGAAAAATCGCTCCCGGCCCGGCAAAATCCCGCAACGTGCCGTCGGGCATCTGAATTACCTGCATATCCGAATCCGGCAGCCCGCCGAACTCATCGGAAAAAATCGTCATGGAGCGGGCTACACTGGCTGCGAAATCTGCCGCATTACCGGATTGTTCGCGCGGCGCATACACTTGGACGTTGACGCCTTCCGCCTGCTTTGGGTTCAACTGCAAATTGCCGGCCACAAAACTTCCGTTCGGCGCAGCCGTCTTGCACTCGAAAGTGTATTCGAGCCGGCCTCCTGCGAGCGTGCCCGTGGCTGCCACTGGTTGCGGCGCCAGCGCTTTGCCTGTCCCCGCCACGGCGAACGTGTCGGGCACATTCAGCCGAAACGTCGCCGTGTACCGGTTGGAAGGGTAATTCGTCAGCGGAAACCATCGCGCCGGTAGCAGCAAATACGCCGCGTCCCGGTCAATCAACGCCACACGCACGCCCGGCACCGGACTGTTCTCCGCGTTTGCCAGCAAGCCGGCATACGTAAACGTGAGCGAAAACTTGCTCTCCCGCGGCACCGAAGCCGGCAGCGTCACATAAACGTACAGCGGATTCGCGCTGTCGCGTTCAAACGTCAGCAGCTTCCCGGCCTCGTTCTTCACTTCCTTCACTTCCAGATTCGGGTGCAATTCCACGCGCAGCGTGCTCGAAACCTCCAGCGCGCGAAATTCTATCTTGGCAGTGGCCGTCAGCAATTGGCTGACCCCGTCCAGCGTCGCCGAAACGTCGTAATGCTGCGCCAGAAAGCTAACCGGCCGCGGCGCCTGCGCCGTCGCAGGCAGCACCGCCCCGGCAGCAAATATCAACAAACACAAAAAAGAGGGAAGCAGCGTTCGGCGGCAGGCCATCACGAACCTTTCAGGAACGGCACCTAAGGGAATTCTACCCACATAGGATACCAAAGACCCCGCAAAGCGTTGCCAGCAGCAAAATAAGCTGAAAACAGGTAACTTTGGTGAGTTGCAGTTGCCGGTACGCAGGTCTATCGGACTGAAGCAGGACCCTGCAACGCGAGTCCAAATCCTTGCCATAGACACCTGCAAGGCATATACCTTCCAATGGAAGTTCATCACAGAGCCATCCGGCAAAATTCGCTCGACCTGCCTCATCCCACTAAGGTGGTTCCATGCGGCAACTATGGAGCCATCCAATTGGCCTGGTGATTGTAATTGGTCTGCTCTACCTGGGGTTTGTAGGATTACCGGAAGCCCGATGGTTTCTCGCGCTTGCTGTGCCTGTGGCTCCGCCATCGGTAGGCTGATGGCTGATTCGGCGCGTTATTTTGTACCGCGCGACGATTGCAGCAACTGCACGATGGCTTCAGCGGCGCGTTCGACGGCTCCGGGCGGACCTAACTTGTCGCGGACTTCCGCCAACCCGCGCCGCAGTTCCGCGCGTGCATTGCTGGAGTCCAGCAGTCGCTGCATCTCTCGCGCGGCGGCTTCGGGCGTAAAGTCATTCTGAATCAGCTCGGTCACCACCCGCCGGTCCGCGATCAGGTTTACCATGCTGAAGAATTTCGTGCGCACTAGAGGCTTTGCCAGTGCCGCCGTTAGCGCAGTAACTCGGTAAACTACGGCCATGGGCACGTCGAGCAATGCGGCCTCAATTGTTGCCGTGCCGCTGCATACCAACGCGACATCCGCGGCCGCCAGCGCGTTGTACGTTTCGTCCTGCACAACGACGGTTGAAACTTTGGCGTCAGATACCAGACGGTTTATCCGCGCTACGTCAACTCTGGGCGCGACGGCCACTACGACGGTGAACTCGCGTTTCGCCTTCTGAAGCTCTGCGCAAGCCGCCAGCATTGTCGGCAAGTGCCGGGCGATTTCCGCCACACGGCTGCCTGGCAAGAGCGTGATGATCGGCGTTGCGGCATCGAGACGGTGTTTTTCGGCAAAGCGCGCCCTTGTCAACGTGGCGTGGACCGTGCCTACGAGCGGATGGCCGATGAATTTTGTTGGGACGCCTGCTTTTCCGTAAAACTCTTCTTCAAACGGGAAAATGCACAGCGCTTGCGCAAATCTGCGACGCACCACCCGCACGCGCCAGGGACGCCAGGCCCAAAATTGCGGGCATACGTAATAAACATTTTTAACGCCGAGCAGTTTGAGCTTGCGCGCCAGCCGTAAATGAAAGCCGGGAAAATCCGTCAGGATCGCCAACATCGGCCGTCGCCGCCGCGCCTCGCTGACCAGACGACGCATGGCCCGCACCAGCGAAGGCAGGTGGCGGATGATTTCCGTGATCCCTAGAACGGCAACTTCGGAGTAGTCGGTGATCACATCCACGCCGGCAGCCCGCATTTGCGGGCCGCCCATGCCGAATATTTCCACGTCCATGTGTTTTTGAATTTCCGTCGCCAGCCGCGCCGCGTACATGTCGCCGCTGGCCTCGCCTGCCGACAGTAGAAGGGAGCGAGCCATTAAAAAGCTGCGCGCGCTCTCGAAAGATTTTTGTAGCGGCCGGAATTGAGTCCCGGCATTGCAAGCATCATCGGACTCTTAGTCATGAGCCGGCGACGGCGTGGGAATTGCCGAAACATCCGCAGCCCCGCCGGCGAGCGGCGAATCTTCCAGCGCCGGTATCCCAAGTTCCTGCTCTTTGTACTGCAATTGATACAGCCGGTAGTAAATCCCGCGCATCGACAGCAATTCCTGATGCGCACCCTGCTCGCGCAAGCGTCCTTTATGAAACACCAAAATGCGGTCCGCATACTGAATCGTGCTCAGGCGATGCGCGATCACCATCGCTGAGCGGCCGGACAGCAGGCGATCCAGCGCCTCGCGGATCTGCAGCTCCGTCTTGGTATCCACGCTGGACGTCGCTTCATCCAAAATCAGAAAGCGCGGATTGTGCGCCAGCGCGCGCGCAAAGCTGATGAGTTGACGCTGGCCCACGGAAAGCGTCGAGCCGCGTTCGTTGACGATGGTGGCCACGCCTTCCGGCAGCGCGCGAACAAAATCGCCCAAACCAATTTCATTGACGGCGTGCTGCACCGTGGCGCGATCGATTCCCGCGGTTCCCAGCCGCACGTTCGATTCAATTGAGCCGGTGAACAAAAATGGATCCTGCAACACGATGCCGAACTGCCGCCGCAAATCCTGTAAATTGATGGCGCGGATGTCCCTGCCATCCAGCAGAATGGCGCCGCGCTGCACATCGTAAAAACGCAGCAGCAGGGAAATCAGCGTGGTCTTTCCCGCGCCGGTGTGGCCCACGATCGCCACAGTCTGCCCCGGCTTCACGGTGAACGACACGTCGCGCAATACCCAGTCCGCGTCGGCGATTTCGCCTTCGTTCTTGTAGCTGAACCACACGTTGCGAAACTCAATTTCCCCGCGCGGTTCCACCAACCGCTCCGCGTTGGGATCCGATTCGATCTTCACCGGCTCATCCAGCAGCCGGAAGATTCGCTCCGAAGCCGCCATGGCCGACTGCAAAATATTGAATTTCTCGCTCAAATCCTGGATGGGCCGAAAAAAACGCGTGGCATACATCGTAAATGCCGTCAGCACCCCCAGCGACAGACCGCCGGCCAGCACGCGATTTCCGCCGGACCAGTAAATCAGCGCGATGGTGGCCACGCTCAAAAATTCCACGCCCGGATAAAACAGCGCAAACGCCAGAATGGCGTCGCGCCACGCCAGCATGTTGTCGCGATTACGTCTGCCGAATTCCTCTTGCGCCTTTTTCTCGCGGTTAAAAATCTGCACCACGCTCATGCCGGAAATATATTCCTGCAGAAACGCGTTGATGCGCGCGATGGCCGTGCGAATTCGCCGGTTCGCATCGCGCACAAACTTCCGGAAAAAATACGTGACGCACAAAATAAACGGCAGCACCGCGAACGCATCCAGGGCCAGCCGCCGGTCGACGGAAAAAAGCCACACGGCCATGACCAGCAGCAGAAAGAAATCGTTGATCATGGTGACCACGCCGGCGGCAAAAAGGTCGTTCAGCGCGTCCACGTCGGTGGTCACGCGCGTCAGCAGGCGTCCCACCGGGTTGCGATCGAAATAACTCATCGGCAGCCGCTGGATGTGCACGAAAATCTCCGTGCGCATGTCGTACATGGTTTCCTGCCCCACGCGCTGCATGATGCGGATCTGGATGTACTGCGCCAGGAAATCGAAAATCAGCACGCCCAGAAAGATTAGGCTGATCCATTTCACCCCGCTCCAGGCCGCGTGCTCCGTGAGGGCTCCGCGCACCGCGGGAGTGAAGTATTTGTCGATTGCCGTGCGAAAGAGCATGGGCGGCGCCAGCTCCAGCGGTGTAACCACCGCCACCAGCGCCAAGGCTATCGCCGCGCTCCAGCGATACGGGCGCATGTACGCGAGCAGCCGGCGCATCAAGTGCGCGTCGTAGGCCTTTCCGAGTGCTTCTTCTTCGTGAAGGTTGCTCATGCCTGTTCGAGCTCTTCCTCGAGCAACTGCTTGTGATACAGCTCTGCGTAATAGCCGCCGCGCGAGAGCAATTCATCGTGCGTGCCGCATTCCGTGATGCGCCCGTCGCGCAAGGTCACAATCTGGTCCGCATTCCGCACCGTGGAGGTGCGGTGTGAAATCATGATCGTCGTGCGCCCGGCCATTACGCCGCGCAAGCCGCTCAGGATTCTCTCTTCCGTCTGCGTGTCCACGCTTGAGAGCGAATCGTCCAGAATCAATATCCGGGGATCGCGCACCACCGCGCGCGCGATGGCCGTACGCTGCTTCTGCCCGCCGGAGAGCGTGATGCCGCGCTCCCCGACCATGGTCTGGTATTTTTCCGGAAACGATTCGACTTCCGCATCAAAAGCGGCGACTGCGGCTGCTTCGCGTACGCGGTCCGCGTCGTATGCCTGCAATCCGAACGCGATGTTTTCGCCGATTGTCTCGCTGAATAAAAACGTGTCTTGCGGCACATAGCCGATCGCGCGCCGCAGCGTTTCCAGCGGCCATTCGCGAATCGCGTGGCCATCCACCAGCAGGGAGCCTTCCGGCGCTTCCCACAATCGCGCCACCAGCGCCGCCAGCGTTGATTTTCCGCTGCCCGTCGGGCCTACGATCGCCAGCGTCGAGCCCGCGGGAACGTGCAAATTGATATCGTGAAGAACGGTGGGGCCTTCACTTGCTGTGTCGCCGGCATTCTTTCTGGCGCTTCCTGCGCCTTTGCCCGAACCGTTTACGTTCGCGGCGCTGACAGCGCCATTGCCGGCCATGGTCGTCGGAAAGCGAAACGTCAAATTACGAAACTCAATCTCGCCGCTCAGCACCATGCTGGCCGCCACCGTCGCGTGCCGATCGTCGATCTGCGGCTTCGCGCGCAAAATATAGGTCAGCCGTCCCATGGACGCTGCGCCGCGCTGGAAGATGTTGGTCACCCAGCCGAGCGCAATCATGGGCCAGACCAGTTGTCCCAGATAGGTATAAAACGCGATCAGCGCGCCGAGGGAAATCTCTTTGCGCAGCAATTCATGCCCGCCTTGCCACAGCACGATCAGAAACGTCGTGCCGATCATCGCCTGCAGCGACGGCATGAACATGCTCCAGTTGCGAATCAATTTAACGTTACTCGCGACGTATTCGCGGTTGGGCTCGTCAAAGCCGCGAATCTCCGCCTCTTCCTGCGCGTACGCCCGGATGACCCGCACGCCGGATAAATTCTCCTGAACCTTCGCCGAAAGGGTCGCCAGTGAGGCTTGAATTTTTTCGTACAACTCGTGAATGATTTTTCCGAAGTGCCGCACCACGACGAAGACCACCGGCACCGGCAGCATCACCCAGAGCGTCAGTTGCCACGACAATTTCATCATCACGCTGAGCGCCAGCACCATGGTCGCCAGCGTGGTGCCGCTGTACATAATTCCGGGTCCCAGCACCATGCGCACGTTGTTCAAATCGTTGGTGGCCCGCGACATCAATTCCCCGGTGCGATTGCGCACGTAGAATTCCGGCTCCAGCAACAACAGGCGCGACAATAAATCGTTGCGAATATCAAATTCAATGTCGCGCGACACGCCAATCAACACCCACCGCGTGGTAAACGACAGCACGCCCTTGATCGCCACGCACAACACCAGCAGCAAGCAATAGATCAGCACGGTGTGCCGGCTGTGCGGCTGATAGTAGGGAATAACGCGCGTCAGCCAGCCTGCGCCAACCGCGGGCGCGCCCTCGTCGTTCACGGCGTGCGCAAAGGGCCGCGGACTCCCCGTCAGCGTATCGGTAATAACTCCGGTGGCCAGCGGTATGATGTTGCCGACCGTGCTCATCAGTATGAGCGTGACCATCCCGAGCGCAATTGCGCCAGGGTAGCGCCGCAGATACGGGCGCAATCCGGTCAGATTCACCCTCGCGGAAGTTTTTGCAGGCTTCGCGCCAGCCGTTGTTTTCTCCGCGCCGCTGGCCGCTGTGGTTCCCGCACTCATCGCACCGTTGACCTCGGCGTCTGGCCTATCTCCAGCGACTCCGGCAAATATTTTTGGAAGGTGCGGTCCAGCGATTGATACCGCTTCACCTTGGGATTCCAGCCCACGCCGATGGGCAGCACGTGCGGGTCGCTGGTTTTCTCCGGTGTAAAGTAGAGTTGCAAGCCCTTCACCGGATCCTGCTCATATTGCACGCGCCAGCCGGTCACCGGCTCCAGCGGCGTCAGCGCCAGATAGCCCCGCGGATTTTTTAAGTGCTCGTCGACGTGTAGCAATTCCGTCCATTTCCCGTCATCATTTTCGACGATCACCGCGCGGGTCACCACCGTTCCCGGAATATTATTTGTCGGCGTCTTGGGTAAGACGTTCGCGGCCAGAAATTCTTGATTACCATTTTTCGCCAAGTCTCCAAACACCAGCACTTGCGCATCGCTGCCCAGCAAAGTCCGCGCGGCTCCTTGCATTTCGGCGGGCGCCGCCGGCTCCGCAGGTTTCGTTTCCGCCACGGCCGGCGTTTGCGCATTGGGTGCGGGCGCGTTCGTTCCGCAACCAGCCAGGCCGAGCGATAGCGCGGCCACCGCCGAAGTGCACGCGACGCGGTTCGTCCAGCCACGCACGAGAACAACCGTCCATGGCGAAGTGCCGCTCCGCAAAGTAGTCAATTTGTCAGACGCAGTGTCTGTCATTTTGGCTTGTATTCTGAAGCTATAAACTTGGCGCCGCCAGCGTAATCTCCACCACTCGTCCAGCCTTTCCATCATCGTCTACCGTGCAGACCACTTCCATTACCTGCGGTACGTTGGCGCCGGCCCAATCGAACGCGTAGTACAACAATTCTAGCTTCCGGCCGTCCTTCGTGGAAGGGCTGCGCGAATCGGCTTGTCCATACACCTGTGTGACGCGCGAACATGTCGATCCGGCGACCAGTCCTCGTCCGCTTTGCCACGTACGCGCGGAAAATGGCGTGTGCGTGGGCGATATGATTCCGCTGGGGACGTCACCCCGCGAAACGCGAATAAACTGCACAACGGTGGCCTTATCGAGGTCGAGATTCAAGGAGTACTCCCCGTCGCCGTTCTCGAATGTCCAACCGAGTGACTGTTTGTCTTCGGATCGAACATCAGGCTTTCCAAACAGTTGAATGGCCTTTGCGGCCTTGTCGCGACCGGGCCGCAAGCCGGCGAGCGTCAGCTCATTGAATCTGCGGCGGACGGCGGGTTTGCTTTGCGTTGCGTCGGGAGCCTGGGAAAAGCCCGGGGTGCAAAACAGCAATGCCAGGCTAACGCTGCCCCAGAATCGCATCCAGCCGCGCCTCGAAATTCTCTTCACCCTCGCTCCACAATTCGCTGCGTTCAACCGGCAACGCGCCCTCGATGCGCTCCATCCATGCAAACAACTGTTGGATGTTCTCCCGCGTCCGCGCGTGATATTCCTTTAAATTTCCGCCTCCGGACATCCACCGGCGAAATGTATGCTCCACTGGATGATCCGACGAATCGAACGGATTCGCGGCCGCCCCGGGCGCCACCAATCCCGCGTGACCGGTAAAAAAATGTTCAAAACCCAAATCCACCGAGAAATTCCCGTCGTTGGCCGCCATGCCGCCGTCGTAGTCGAGGCCCTGGCAAGTCATCAACAACGGTTCCGGCGCATGCCGCCACTTCAGCGACTCGATGTCCAGTCCCCACAAATCCCACTTTCCCGCCACCTGATACGCCGAATCGAAATTTAACTGTTGTATTGCCAGTGCCGCCACTTCCGCCGGGCCAAATTTCGTGGGCCGCAAATCCCAATACGCCACCGGCGTCTCCGCGGCGTCAATCGGCTGCACCGTGAGTTCCGTAAATGTGGGTTGCGAAGCGGATAGCGGTGCAGTCGCCAAGAAACGCGCAAACTGCGCAATCAAATTTTCTTCCGTGAACTCGCGCGTCCACACGCGCAGGTAAGCCCGATTTGCCATGAACTGCAAGTATAACAGGCTGGTGTTAGACCGGTTGCGGAGCGGCCGGTGGATCAGCTTGTGCGGTGCGAGCTGTCAGGTCCGAAATCAGCGATGAGCAGGAGTTTGCGAGTCGTCCCCGGGGCAAGGGAATCTTCGGCAATCATAAAATCTGCTAGGCCGAATGCCCCTTCGCTTTGCTGTCCATGCCCGAGGCGATCTCGCGCATGCGCTCCCGCAACGAATCTCCTACGCCGGCAAACACCTGGTCGCAAGCCGCGCGCAGATGCTGCTCCGCGTGCGCCGCGATTTCCGCCACCATTCCGCGCGCTTTTTGATCCAGAGACGCCACCGTCGCCAGCATCCACTGATTGGAAATCCCGCGCAATTTTTCGCGATGCTCTTCCGCGGCAGCTTCACCCGCTCGCTGATACAGGCCGAGAAGTTCTTCCTGCTGCACTTGCGTCACGCCGCGCACGGAATCGAGTAGTGGCGCAAAAGTCGATTCCACGCTCTTACGCGCTTCCGTAACGCTGTTTTCCATCGCTTGACGCATGCCCGCCTGAAACCGCTTCAGGAAATCCTCTTGCTCCGCGTTGGTCCGCAACGCCAGTTCGACGCGCGCTGTCTCGATCTGGCCGCGCATTTCGCCGGCTGTTCGTTGCAGTTCGTCGCCAAATCCCGCAAGTTCCGTGCGCGCCGTGCGCTGAATCTCATCGGTGAAAGCCGCGGTGGTCGTTTCGGCGGCCTCTGCAAAGAGTGCCCGCGAACGGTCAAACGCGTCTCGCAAGACGTCTTCCATTTGCGTCTGCGTGTGTTCCAGGAAATTCCGGCTGGCGTGATCCACCTCGCCGGCAAAAGCGCCGGAAACTTCGCCGGCCTTGTCCCGCAGCAGCGTCGCGGCATGTTCCACGGCTCGCTCCGTGGCATTTTGAATCTGCGTCTGCGCTTTCTTCTCGTACCACTCCGAAGATTTCAGCACGTCCTCGATCGCGCGGTGCTTCAAGCCTTCGATTTTTCCGTCCAGCTCCGCCAGCCCTCGCTGCGTAATCGCTTGCGCGGACTCCTGCAGCACTTGCTCGACACTGCCTAAATTTTCCCGGAAGCGCGCCAGCGAATCCGCGAACGCCTCGTCCGCGAAACCGCGAATGCGGTCCTGCTGCAAGGTCATCGCCGCGTCCAGCAGCGAACGGCCGCCCGCCAGCCGATGCACCGCCTCTTCCGCCTGCTGTACCGCCTCCTGCGCCTGCGCGACATGAGGCTGCACCGTGGCGTTTACCTGCTCCGCAAACTGCGTCACAGCTGTGCGGCTGGCCTCGTCAAACGCGCCGCGAATGCGCCCGTCGATTTCTCCGAAGAGCGACTCCGATCGCCGGTGCAGTTCGTTGCGATGCAGCGTCAGCACGTCATCGAGCTGCGCGCGGAATCCGTGCATGGAATCTTCCTGGGCGGCGTCCAGCCGCGCGGAAAAATGTTCCAGCCGCCCAATGGCTTCGCCCGCGCGCCACACCAGCGGTTCCAGCCGTTCACTTTTCTCGCGCACCGCGGTATTTACAAACTCTTCCACGGACGCGCGAAGGACGGCCACGCGTTGCTCGGCATCGGCAGCCGCGTGCTCCACTGCGTCACGCGCCTGTGTGGCCCGTTGTTCCGCCTCGGTCCCCGCGTGCGCTGCGGCATCGCGCGTTCTGGATATGCGCTCCTCGGCCTCGCGCAGCGTGCGCGCCAGGGCTTCCTCTAACCCGGCCAGATGACGTTCCAGCTCCCCGCGAAGGCGTTCCTGCACACGCCCGTCAATATGCTCCTCGAGCCGCCGGGCGCCTTCCTCCTGCAACTGTGCGTGTACGCCGCGCGCATGCTCCTCGAGTTGCAGCGCCGCTTGCTCCCGCGCCGCCGCTATGGTGTTTGCTACCGCGCTCTCGATGGCCCCCTGTGCCATGCCGGCAATAAGCTCCCTCCAGCGTTCCTTAGCGGCAGCCATCTCGGCTTCCAGCTGCGCGCGCCAGCTCGCCTCCATTGCCGCCTGCATCAATGCATGCCTTTGCAGCGCTTCTTCTTGCAGCGCTCCGACGCGCGTGGCGGCCGTCTCTGCCGCCTGCGATGCTTCCTGAGCCAACGCCCGGGTCGCGTTTTGCGCGTTTGTCTGGGCCTCCAGCAATTCCGCTAGCCGGCTTTCGCTCTCCCGCACGGCCACTTGCAGGGCTTCGCCCTGCGCCGTGAGCGCCGCCGCCCGCCGCCGCGCCGTTTCCTCTTCTGCCTGCCGGCCTTCTTCCAGAGCACGCCATTTTTCTTCGAGCGCCCCGGTCACCTCCCGCAGAGCCTGCGCCCGCGCTTCCAACACCTGTTTGGCGTCGTCAATGAATTTTCGCGCCGTGTCCGTGCGGTCCTGCAACTCTGCCGCAACGCTTTCCCGTTGTGCTGTAAGGTTCGCAATCGCCGCGTCCGTCTGCTCGCAAAGCTCCCGCACCTTTTCGACTTTTCCCGCGGCATGTTGCTCAAATTGTTCCCGCTGCGCCGCTGCTGCTTCCGCGAGGCTCGCGCTCGCCTCCTGGGCGACGTTGCGCGCCAATTCTTGCAACTGCGGCGCCACCGTTCCAGGCAATTCCCTGCGCGCCTTCTCCGTCAATTCTTCCGCCGCTGCGGTTACCTGCTTGGCCTGCTCCGCAGTTTCTCTCTGTATCTTCGCGATGGCCCGCTCGCCTTCGTTCACCACTTCCACGCGGGCGGCCGCGAATTTCTGCTCCCACTGCTCGAACGCCGTGTGCCGTTCCGCGGAGACGGCGTTTGTCACGGCGTCCCGGGCGGCCGCCTGGATTTGCTGCTTGGCCTCGCTGATCAGGCGCGCCATTTGTCGGGCTAATTGCAGCGACGCATCCGTGATACTCACGGGAGAAGGGAAGACACGCACGTTGTCCGTCCCCAGTGCCGACCATAATTCCGGATCATTTAGCGTCACAGCGGCCTCGCTTCCCGTGCTCGCCAAATCTTCGGCAGTTCCCGCATCGCTTCCTTGCGGCTGCCCAGGCATTCCTGAAATCGTTACGCCGGATGTCCCCGCGTGCGTCGTTCCCGCGATAGTCCCGCCGGCGTGCGCCGGGTCTGGAAACGTGAACCAGTCCTCCGGAGGGAATGCCATGCCCCACGCATTTCCCGGCAACTCAAGCTCCAACGCCACCTGAAACAGTTGCCGCACGGTTCGCGGCCGCTGAATCCACGCCACCCGTCCGCGCACATTTCGCGGTGGCTGACCGCTCTCTGGGTGCGGAATCTCCAGCGTCACCCACATATTTTTCAAAACGTAGTGTTTCGACTGGTACCGGCATCCGTGGCAATTAATAATCAAAGTCGACGTGCGCTCCGTGAACGACCGTCCGAGCGCATCGACACCCGTCACCGCAAGCGGCACCGCTTGCACGATCCGCGTGCTCCGCCGCTTCCGCAATTCATTCCCGGGAATCATGACCTTCTCGGACGCCATATCGCTCGTCTCATGCGGAAAACCGCCGCTGGAGTCTTCCATAAAAATTTCCGCCGATCTTTTTCGCCGCGGCAGCCGCAAAGCGGCATCCGGGAGCCATGCTTCCTTCGCGAGCGGTAATCAACATGGCGCCGGTCTGCCCATCTTTCGTACGCGACCCTCGGCCCGCATCCGGCCAGATTACCAAGAACCGCTAAAAGCGAAGCGGCGGCAATCCGCGAAATTATCCGCGCATGCTGCACCAATATCGTGAGCGAAACCCCGTTCGGATACAAACTCGCGATGCAATACCACGAAGTAGTGCGCCCACGATCGGCACAGCGCACCTCCCAAGGAAGGACCTACTCACTGCGGGGAGAGTTCTTCCGGCGTTACTCTAAAAGTTCCGACCGGGCAACTCTATAACGAAATTAGTTTCTTGGCTAGAGCGTCCTGTAGCTACTAGCCTGTTGGCGCTACGCGTTCCACCCGCCCCGCAATCACCGCGATTGACGCCTAATTCTCTAGCCTCCGTCGATTTTCCACCTTCCTCTTTGCCACATCCATCTCTGTTCCCCGTCTACAGATCCCGCCGACCCTCCATCGCCTTCATCATGGTGACCTCGTCGGCGTATTCCAAATCCGCCCCGACGGGAATTCCCACGCCGATCCGCGAGACCCTTACCCCCAGCGGCTTCAACAGCTTAGATAAATAAACGGCGGTAGCCTCGCCTTCCGCGGTCGGGTTTGTAGCCATAATAATTTCCTCCACCGACCCGCCTTTCAGCCGCTCAATCAGGGACTTGATGTGTAGCTGGTCCGGTCCCCGCCCCGAAAGCGGAGACAGGGCTCCGCCCAGGACGTGGTACATCCCGCTGTAGGTCCGCGTTTTCTCAATGGCCATGATGTTGTGCGCTTCTTCGACCACGCAAATCGTGGACTTCGACCGCGAAGGTCCCGCGCAATACAGGCACGGATCGATATCGGTGATGTTGTTACAGGTGGAGCAGGTCCGGATCTTTTCTTTCGCGTCGCGGATGGCATCCGCGAGACCCAACGCATCTTCCCTGGATGAGCGCAGCAGATAAAACGCCAGACGCTGCGCCGTCTTCTGCCCAATTCCCGGCAAATGTTTTAGTTCATCGATCAAACGTTCCACAGGAGCGGCAAAATCGGGCATTCGGAATGTGTAACACACACTCTCGCGCCGCGCAAACCACGCTCTTCGGCTGGTTGTGAAACCCACGCGCGAACAAATGTCCAGTGCCGATACGCGCGGGCGTTTTTCGATCGCCCGGAAAAATAGCAAAGGCCGCCGGGGAACGTACGGCGGCCTGCAGCTTGCCGAGTTTTATCGTCGCGCTACTTCTTGCCCTTCTCCGCGCGGGCCCTGGCCCAGCGTTCCTTGGCCTTGCGCGAAAGGTGCGCACGCAGCGCCGCCGAAACCACCCGCTTGGCCCGCCCGCCTTTCCCGTGGCGCGCGGTCACCGATGACGCGATATAATTCCCGCCCAGCGCGGTGATGGCCGCGCGGACTCCAGTTAACTGATGTTGTAACTTAGCCTCTTCCTGCTTCAATGCCAGCAATATCTCCATGCTTCCTCCATGCCTTTATTAAGCATCGCCTGTATTAGACATCGTCTGTATTAAACATCCAGCCCAGGTAAACTGCAAGCTCCATCCATACCAGGACTCGCCCCGGTGCAGGCCGCGGTATGCCGTCTCGCGTCGATACTTATCAATAAGATAACTCTGGCTCGCGTGCTGCCGTAGCGGGGTACGCCAAGGCGCAACCGAAAAAAACTTAGGGGAAGGGAATCGCGCGCACGTGCAGGGGAATAAATCGAAAGCCAACGGAAGGCTGCAACTAAAACAGGCCCGGAATTTTCAGTCCCGCCATTCCCGGCATGGTCCCGGCGATGTTTTTCATCTGGCTGGCCAACTCATCGTCCACCCGCCGCGATGCTTCATTTACCGCCGCGCGTATCAAATCCTGCAGCATCTCCTGATCCTTGCCGGCGAAAACGTCCGGCTCGATGCGCACGTCTAGAATCTGCTTTTGTCCGTTCATCTTCACGGTGACCATGCCGCCGCCGGCGGAAGCTTCCACCGCCACGGCGTTCACCTGTTGCTGCAAGTCTTCCTGCACCTGCCGCAATCGCGAAAGCATCTGTTGCAGAGCGTTGACTTCCATCGTGTTTTGCACCTCTGCTTCCCGCCGCGAGGCACCACGCCATCTTTACTCGTGCATCGAGCGCCAGAACATTTCTGATTTTAGCACAATCTTTCGGTTGGCTGCGGGTCTTCGCTGCCGGCGCGCCGCAAAATACATCCTAAGGATGCTCTCGTCCACGCCGCCGCGCAAAACCTTGCGATGAAATGCTTCTGAAACGAAATTCGTTGTGTTGACGGCCTGCAAAGGAATCGCGGCAGCACACGCTTCGTGCCATCCAGCTCACGCCCGTGCAGGTTACGCCAGGCCAGCCGTCGAACCGGAGATTCGCAATCCCGGTGCACTTGCTGGGGCCCGAGAGAAATCACCAGCGGGGCAGGAGGATCGGAAGCCGCGTGCGCGCTACGACTCCGCCGGCCGCGGCCGTACCTCGGAGATTTTTCCGCCGAAGCGGTCGATGATCGCGCGCACCATGGGATTCGCTTCAAAATGCGTGCGCAGCTCCGCGGACGGTGTAGATTCCTCCGGGTTGCTCCGCGCTAAGGTTTGGTCCGCGCCGCGCGCTGCGGGCGTCGCGGAAGACCCGTGGCGGCCGGAACTCTGGGGCGATCCTGCACCGGCGCTGGCCGCCGCGGCCAGGCTTTCGATCCGGGTACAGACGCGCACCGGTTTGCCGAGCACGGTCGCCGCGGCCGTGCGGATTTTCTCCAGCGCTTCGCGCCCTTCGAGCAAATCCGCGAATGCCCGCCGCTCTGCCGGAAAGAAGATGCGCAGCTCCGCGCCTTCCACTTGCCATCGCGCACTTTGTTCCACGAGCTCGCCCAGAAATTTCTTGTCCGCGTGGATCGCCGCCTTGATTTCCGCGACCTGCTGCGGAGAAATTCCTTCCGTGGCGGGTTCTGCGGGCGGATTCGCGGATGCGTTCGCGATGGCCGTAACCGGTGCTGCGGAATTTGCAACCACGGTCTGCGGAGCACGATCTGCGTTTTCCTGGCGCGCTCGTGCATCGGCCGCGTCCGAAAAGTTGTCGGGAAATTGCGCCGGCGCGCTGCGCCCCGGAGGGTCGGCGTTTTTGGCGGCCTCCGTCCGCGCTTCCGGACGCGATCCTAAAACATTCGTCCGCTCCCCGGCGCGAACCGCGGAATCCGTGTGTACTGCGCCGCCCGCGCTTTCCGCGAACATCTTCTTTGCCGCGGGCGCTACCGCGGTGGCCGCGCCGCGACTCCCTACAGAAGACGGCGCCCCGCCTGAGCCGCCCTTCAGTTCCGACACCAACTCTTCGAGCGGGGCCAGCCGCGCGGCATTGATCAGCCGCAACAGACCCATTTCGAGGTGCACCCGCGGGTCGGGGGCGCGCCGCAAAGCATCGTCGGTCTGCAGCAAAATCTGGAAAAAGCGCGTCAAGTCCTCTTCGCCGAAAAGCGCCGCGGCACGCGCCAGCGCCGGGCGCTGGTCCGCGGTGGCGGCGATCAATTCTGAATCCGCGCCGCAGACGCGCGCGATCAGCAGATTGCGGATGTGGCGGATGGCTTCGCGGCAGAAATGCTGCAGGTTGCGGCCATCTTTTTGGAAACGGTGCACCAGGCCAAGCGCACGGTCCGCGGAACCTTCCGCAATGGCGTTCACCAGTTCTTCCAGGGCGTCTTCGGGCACCACGCCGAGCAGTTCGCGCACTTCCTGATCGGGTATGGTGTCGCCGCAGTAGGCGCGGGCCTGCTCCAGCAAAGACAGCGCATCGCGCAAACTGCCTTCCGCCATGCGCGCGATCACCGCCAGCGCGCCGGGTTCGATTTTTAAATTCTCTTCGCGGGCGATGTGCTCCAGGCGGCGGATAATTTCCGCGAAGGTCAGCGCGCGGAAATGAAAATGCTGCGAACGCGAGCGGATGGTGTCTTCGAGGTCCTCGGGTTGCGTGGTGGCCATCACGAAAATCACGCGGTCCGGCGGTTCCTCGAGCGTTTTCAGCAGGGCGTTGGAGGCTTCCGTGGTGAGCATGTGCGCTTCGTCGAGAATAACGACCTTGTGGCGCGCTGCCGCTGGAGCGTAGCGCACCATCTCCCGCAATTCACGGATCTGGTCGATCCCGCGGTTGCTGGCGGCGTCGATCTCAATCACGTCCAGCGAATTTCCCGAAGCGATCTCCTGGCAGGCCGCGCACACCCCGCAGGGGTTGGCGGTCGGGCCATTCACGCAGTTCAAGGCCTTGGCCAGAATGCGCGCCGCCGTGGTTTTCCCCACGCCGCGCGCGCCGGAGAAAATGTAGGCATGCGCCACGCGATCTTTTTCAATGGCGTTTTTCAGTGTCTCGGTGACGTGCTCCTGGCCGACGAGATCGCGAAAGGTTTGCGGGCGCCACTTGCGGGCGATGACCTGGTAATTGCTCATGATGGTTGGGCGTTCATGGATGTCTCAGAATCGCAGAAATGGATGCCGGAAACCAAATCTCTTGTTCGTGGCCACTTGGCGTGGTTTCGGCTGGCGGCGAGAGGAACTTCGGGTGGTCTGCGGCGCCCAAGGCGTTCCCGGTACCGTTGCTCCCTTCCGGGCCTGGCGGGGTTCGCGGGACCTTGTCGCACAGAGCCCGAAGCTCCACTCTCTGCCAGCCGCACGATGGCGTGTTGCTGCGAGGCAAAAGTTTAGCACATGGGCGCGGCGCCGCGAACCGCGAGACGCGCTTTGCATCAATGTTGAAGATAAGAAATCTCGCGCGCAGCGTCACGGAGGGCGCCAAGAAGTTGAGCGGTGCGTGGAGGGCACGCCCTAATTTGTGTCGTGAAGGTAAACATTTTGCGGAGAAGACGGTATTCCATTGCGCACCAACCAACGTACACTCCTCTCGGATGGTGTTCCTCCGCCGTCCGCCCGCGTCGCGCCGCAGCGTGATGCCGGGTCCGCTGCGCCAGCGCACCGCATCGCGGCATCGCCGGGATGTCTCCCCACGTTACGGGGCCGAACGCGCTTCTCCGAAGGCGCGCAGGAGGAATATCTGAAAATGAGAAAAGCTTTGCTTTCATCGCTAGTGGCCGTGGTCTTTCTATTTACGTCGCTCGTTTCTTACGCCGAACCACATCAGGTGGCGCAGGGAACGCGTGTACGCCTCAACCTAATCACCGATATCAGCAGCTCCAGCGCGCGCGACGGCGATCCCTTTGTGGCGGTGGTCGCGGAACCGGTTTTCATCGGCAACACCTTGCTGATTCCCATGGGCACGCGCATCAACGGCACCATCGGCACGGTGGAAAAAGCGCGCCGCTTTTCGCTGTTCCGCGGGCAGGCGTATATGAACCTGACGTTTCGCAGCATGGAAGTGGACAGCCGCGTCATTCCCATCCAGATGAGCATTCTGGCCATCGAGGATCACCACAGCGACGGCGACACCAAGACCCGCAAGGACATCAAAATCGACGAGGGCCAGGTATTGCAGGAGAAGCACGACTTTAAGGGCGACGTCATCGGCGGGGCTATCGGCACCGGCGGCGGAGCGCTTGTGGGCGCCATCTTCAGCAACGTTGCGCGCGGATTCGGATTTGGCATCGCCGGCAGCGCCGCATATATCGTGATTCGCAAAGGCAAGGAAGTGGAGTTGCCCGCGCAGACCGGAATGCTGACGCGGCTCGACAGCACCGTGACCGTGCCGGAGTTCGCCGCCGGCAAGCTCGATAACCAGAATGCATTCGCCGGCGTGGTGCCGGCAACGCCCCTGCCCGCCACTAGCGGGAATTAGGCGGCGTTTTCTCGCAAGCCACGCGGTCTGCGGTTCCCGACGCGCACTTCGGGCGGTGTCGTTTTCTAATTGTGTGCGAACCCCGTGGTAAAGCCGGTAAGGAATGAGCGCCGTGTTCCGGGATCACCGGAGCACGGCGCGACAGAGGATTCAGGCTAGAGTTCTGAGGATGGCTGAGGCACTGCAGTTGGTGGGACTCGGTTGGCGCGGTCGACCATGGGGATGGGGACGACGTGCGCGCGAATCTTGTCTGACTTCGTCTTCTTGGCTCGCATTACCATGACCCTTGTTTGTAACTTCCAAAGCACCATTGCAGCGAGATTGCCAAACCTTCGCCACAGGAAAGTGCAGCATTATCAGCGAAGTGGAAGAAGCGCGCAGCAGAACGGGTTGCCGGAATGGGGCACAGTGTGCCGGTGCGGAACAGTGGGAGTGGAGAGCGCGGCAGCGTAGCTCAGGCGGCGCCGCCGGAACGGGCGACGCGGTGGCTTGGCGACGAACGCGAAGGCACGGCGTCGCGTTTCAGGTAGCGATATAAGCTGGTGCGACCGATGCCCAGGATTTGCGCGGCTCGCAGGCGGTTCCCCTGGCACATGCCGAGGACGCGCTGGATATGCACCTTGCGAACCTCTTCGAGCGACAGCGGGCGCCACTCCTCTTCGTCGCCACCCCGCGGACCGCGGCGCTGCAACTGTTCGGGAAGATCGCTGATGTCGATGAAATCGCCCGTGGCCGTGATGCTGGCGCTGGAAATGACGTTTTCAAGTTCGCGTACGTTGCCGGGCCAGGCGTGCTGCAGCAGCACCGTTTGCACGCGGCGCGTGAGCCCGGCGATATTTTTGCCGTAGGCTTCGTTGTATTTTTTCAAAAAGAATTGCACCAGCAAAGGAATGTCCTCGAGGCGCTCGGCCAGCGACGGGATGCGGATTTGTATGGAGCTTAGGCGGTAGAAAAGATCCTCGCGGAAGCGGCCGGCGAGCACCTCGGTGCGCAGGTCGCGGTTGGTGGCGGCGATCAGCCGCACATTCACCTGCATAACTTGCGGGGATCCGACCCGCTGGATTTCTCGATTCTGAATAACGCGCAAGAGTTTGGCTTGCATGGGCAGCGAGGTTTCGCCGACTTCGTCGAGGAATACCGTGCCGCCGTTGGCGTATTCAAAAAGCCCCGGGCGCGTGTCCGTGGCGCCGGTAAAAGAGCCGCGCATGTGGCCAAAGAGCTGGCTTTCGAGCAGCGAGTCGACCATGGCGGAACAGTTACAGATGGCCAGGCGCTGCTGGCTCACCGGGCTGATTTGATGGATGGCGCGGGCCACCAGTTCCTTGCCGGTTCCCGTGGGGCCGATCAATAAGACATTCGAATAATGGCGTGCGACCTTGCGCGCGAAATCAAAAACTTCCAGCATCACCGGGCTCTTGCCGACGATGCCGTGGAATTCCAGATCGCGCAGCAGTTGCTCTTCGAGAGCTTTTACCCGTCGTCGCTGGTCGTAGAGCGCGGCGGTGTCGTCGAGCGTGCGCTTGAGCCGGATATGGTCCACGGGCTTGGGAAGAAAATCGGTGGCGCCGCGGCGGATGGCCTCGAGTGCGGAATCCAGGGTATAGTCCGCCGTCATCACGATCACGTGCACGCCCGGGTCGCTGCGCAGCGCGCGGTCGAGAAACTCGTAGCCGTTCATCCCGGGCATGTGCATATCCGCCAGGACCATGCGGCAGCGGCCCACGCGCACCAGTTGCAGGGCCTCCTCGGGGTCGGCGGTGGCGATCGCTTCGTAGCCCATGTCGGAGATGAGCGCTTGCAGCATGTGCAGCTGCGCGGGATCGTCGTCGAGAATGCACGGGGTGAGCGTGGTTTTCGCAGTGAGTGCTTCCGAGGATTTGGTATGTGCTTGGGCCACGACCGGGACCTACAAGGCATGCGGTGTGCCAGAGCCTGGAGTTTCTATGTGATTTGCGACCGGGCCCCGCGATATCTCAGGTCCGCGCCGTTTTACAGAGAACCGCACTGCAATCAAGCGGTTAGAGAAGCGCGGCGGTTTGGCAAAGCGCCAGGCATTCTACGGGCGGCCACAAAATGCTGAGAAAACACTGCAAATTGAAACGAGTCCGTGCCAAATTGGTGTGAAGCGTGCCAGAGTATTCCGCTTTTGACACACCTGCTCGGCGAGCTTTGCGGCTAACATTCGCATACACTGGAATTCTTTTCCGCGCGGTTGCGATGGCGATGGTTGCAACGGCTCGGCGAAATGTCTGGAGGAGATTGCGGTGAAGATCGCGGGGTTGCGTGTCGTGAGCATGGCGTCGATTTTGTTGGCCGCTGCGGCGATGGCCGCGGCGCAGGGCAGCGGAGCCCCAGCCGCGGCTCCCGCGGCTAAAACCCGCAACGTGGTGCTCATCGTGGCCGATGGCGTGCGCTGGCAGGAGATTTTTACCGGCGCCGATCCAGCGCTGTTGAACTCCAAGAATGGCGGCATTTGGGACCGGCTCCAGGACTTGCAGCGCGAATTTTGGCGCGAGAACGTTAACGAACGCCGCGCGGCGCTTTTTCCTTTTTTGTGGGGCGTGGTAGCCAAAGAGGGGCAGATTTTTGGCAACCAAAATAAGGGTAGCGTGGCGCGCGTGACCAACGGCCTGGCGTTTTCTTATCCGGGCTACAACGAGATGCTCACAGGATCCCCGGACCCGAAGATTAACAGCAATCAGTTTGGACCCAACCCGAACATGACCGTGTTTGAATGGCTGAACAAAGACCCGGAATTCCACGGTCAAGCGGCGGTTTATGCCAGCTGGGAGACTTTCAAGGATATTTTCAATGAATCGCGCAGCCAACTGGTGATGCAGGCCGGCTGGGACTTGCCTTATCGCGGAAAGACCGACGCGCGGCAGGAGCTTTTGAACGAGCTGTATCGCACGACGACCAAGCTGGATGACGAAGATGTCTGGGACTCTTTTTTGCAGGTGCCGCTGCTCGATTACGTGAAAAGCGCGCATCCACGCGTGCTCTTCGTGGGTTATGGCGAGACGGACAATTGGGCGCACGCCGGGCGCTACGATCTGGTGCTGCACAGCGCGCAGGAGTTCGATCAGTATGTGGCGGAACTGTGGCGGGAGATGCAGGCCATGCCGGAGTATCGCGGCTCCACAACCTTTATCATTACCACCGACCATGGGCGCGGAAGCGGACCGGTGCAATGGAAGGACCACGGCGTCGAAGAAAAAGGTTCCGAGAACATCTGGCTGGCGGTACTGGGCCCGGACACTGCGCCGCTCGGAGAGCGCAGTCACATCGCGGTGGTGACGCAGGCGCAGATTGCCGCTACCGTCGCGGCGCTGCTCGGGAAGGATTTTAACCATGACGTGCCGGCGGCGGCGCCGGCGATTGCCGATGTGCTGGCGGTGAAATAATGTTCTCAGGCTGCGGGAGGCACCGTGAATAAGAAGGACCGGGAGGCGGGACTGGGGCGGGGAATCACGCGGAGGGATTTTCTGAACGGGGTCGCCGTGGGTGTGGGCGGAACACTGGCTCGGGGAGCATTTGGAGCGGAAACCTTGCGGGCGGCGGGAATTGTCGATGAGGTTGCGCCAGATAATACTGCGGCGGAAAAGGCTGCGGATGATTATCCGCCCGCGAAGATGGGGATGCGCGGGAATCACGACGGCACGTTTACGTATGCGCACATGCTGCGCGATGGCGTGGACTGGAAAGATTTGGGCAAGGACGCGGATACCGGAGAAAGTTACGATTTGGTGGTGGTGGGCGGCGGGATCAGCGGGCTGGCGGCCGCTTATTTTTTTAAGAAACAAGCCGGGCCTCATGCGCGCATTTTGATTCTGGACAATCACGACGACTTCGGCGGGCATGCCAAGAGGAATGAGTTTACGGCGGGCGGGCGGATGGTGCTGAGCTATGGCGGGACGCAATCGATTGAGAGCCCGGGGAGTTATAGCGCGGTGGCGGCGGGATTGCTTAAGGATATCGGCATCGAGGTGCAGCGGTTTTACAAGGATTACGACCGCACTTTGTACGACGGATTGGGCACCGGATGTTTTTTCGACAAGGAAACGTTTGGCCGCGACCAGATGCTCACGGGCATGAATGCGACGCCGTGGGCGGAGTTTCTGTCGCGCGCGCCGCTTTCCGATCTGGCCAAGAAGGATATCGCACGCGTTTATACGGATACAGTGGACTACCTGCCGGGGCTCTCGCGGGAGGCGAAGGTTGCCGAGCTTTCCAAGATCAGCTATGCGGAGTACCTCACCAAGAATTGCAAGATGACGCCGGAGGCCCTGCCGTTTTTCCAGGCCATGCCGCACGACCTCTTCGGCGTGGGGATCGATGCGGTTTCGGCGATGGCTTGTTATCAGAATCCGGACGACTACGAGTCGTTCACGTACGCGGGGCTCGACGGTCTGGGGCTCGAAGAGCTGCCCAAGGAAGAACCGTACATTTTCCATTTTCCGGACGGCAACGCTTCCGTGGCGCGGTTATTGGTGCGTGCCTTGATCCCCGGAGCCGTGCCGGGAAGCACGATGGAGGATGTGGTGACCTCGCGGGCGCAGTACAGCAGGCTGGACCCGCAAGAGGGGCCGTTGCGCATCCGCTTGAATAGCACCGTGGTGCACGTGGCGCAGACCAAGACGGGCGATGGCGGCTCCACTGCGTCCGTCGACATCGCTTACGAACGCGGCGGAAAATTGCAAAAGGTGCGCGGGTCCAAATGTGTGCTGGCTTGTTACAACGTAATGATTCCGTATGTGTGCCCGGAGCTGCCGGCGAAACAGAAAGAAGCGCTGGGATATCTGGTGAAGACCCCGCTGGTGTATACGCACGTGGCGCTGCGGAATTGGGAGCCGTTTTCCAGGCTGGGCATTCGGCAAGTGGTGGCGCCCGGCGGTTATCATACGCATACGGCGCTGGATTTCCCGGTAAGCATCGGAGGTTACAAATTTCCCAGCACGCCCAAGGAGCCGGCGGTGCTGTTCATGCTGCGCACGCCGTGCAAGCCGGGTTTGCCGATGCGCGAGCAGTATCGCGCCGGGCGGCGGGAACTGATGGAGACGCCGTTTGCCACGTTCGAGCGAAACATTCGCGATCAACTGGGGAAGATGCTCGGGGGCGGCGGTTTTGATCCGGCGCGAGATATCGAGGGCATCACCGTCAATCGCTGGGCACATGGGTACGCCTACTCGCCAAACTCTTTGTTCGATCCGCACTGGAGCGAAGAGGAGAAACCCTGGGTCATTGGGCGGAAGCGCTTTGGAAATATCGCCATCGCGAATTCCGATGCGGGGGCCAACGCGTATACGAACGAAGCGATCGATCAGGCGTTCCGCGCAGTGCAAGAGTTAAATGCGGCTTAAGCGGCGATCCTAAGGCGCGAGAAATAGCCGATCCCGCGCCACGCCCCAGGGAAAACGGTTTACTGCAGGGAGCATTTGTAGACGGTGGAGCGCTCATGCGTTTCGAGATTCGATCCGGAAAATTACCGGTCATTCGCTCGTTCGCGGCGTTCGGGGCTTTCCTCGCGTGCCTGCTGTGCGGGTGGGCAGGGTGCTCGCGGGCGCAAAATCTTCCGCCGGTGCTCACCAGCGAGCATGGCGCGAACAGCGCGGAGACGCTGAAAAAGCATTATGTGATCCTGGTTTCGCTGGACGGTTTTCGCTACGACTACGCGCAAAAATATCACGCGGCAAATCTGCTGGCCCTGGCGCGAGCGGGAGCCAGCGCGCCCGAAGGCATGATTCCCGCGTATCCTTCGCTTACATTTCCCAATCACTACACGCTGGCCACCGGGCTTTATCCCGAACACCACGGGATCGTGGCCAACAGTTTTTACGATCCGGAAAGAAGACAAACCTACAGCCTGGGTAATCCAGCGACGGTCACGGACGGAAGCTGGTATGGCGGCACGCCGATTTGGGTTTTGGCCGAGCAGCAAGGCATGCGCTCCGCCTGCTTTTTCTGGCCCGGGTCGGAGGCGGAGATTCAGGGCGCGTGGCCTTCGTATTATTTGAAGTATGACGAAAAGGTCCCGAACGACGAGCGCGTGCAGCAGGTGCTCGCGTGGCTGCGCCTGCCGGCGGAGCGCCGGCCGCATTTGATTACTTTGTATTTTTCCGAAGTGGACCATCAAGGTCATGAGCATGGGCCGGACAGCCCGGAGGTCGCCGCCGCGGTGCAGGTGGTGGATCAAGAAATCGGCGCGCTGGAGGCCGGGTTGCAGAGATTAGCGTTGCCGGTAGATGTGATCGTGGTTGCCGATCACGGCATGGCTACCGTGCAAGGCGATTGGATTACGCTGGATCAATATTTTCCCGATGCCCAGGCGTTTGAAAAAATTGTTGCCGGGAATTTATATGCGAAGTCGGAAGCGGATGCGCAGCGCGCGTACGAGGCGCTGCGGGGAAAGAGCGATAAGTTTACGGTCTACCGGCGCGCGCAGATGCCTCCAGCCCTGCACGACGATAGCAATCCGCGCTCGGGCGATCCCATCGTGGTGACGAATGGCCCGTATCTCGTACGCTTTTCTGCGCCGCCTCCCGAAGCGGCGATTGCGGAGCATAAGCAGGTCGGCGCGCATGGGTTTGATCCGGCGCGGGTCGCGGACATGAAAGCCAGTTTTTTCGCGGCCGGACCTGACATTCGGCCTGGGGCAACGGTTACGCCGTTCGATAATGTGGACATTTATCCGCTGGTGGCCAAGCTGCTGGGGCTCGATATAGCGCGTTTGCAGACCGGCCCGATCGACGGAGATGTGCGTCCGTTACAAGGGATCCTGCAAAACGGTGCGTCAGAACCTGGCAAGTAACGTATCGCGTTGAATGAATCCCGCTTGGAACCGGAGGGAAGCGCCCGCGAAAGTGAGCCCTGAGATCCGCAAGACGACGCGTTCGCTTGAACGCTATACAGGCGAACCACAATAATGAGAGACTGTCGGCCCAATGAATCGCGATAGGCTGCCCCTCAGTTTATTTCTCTTGCTTCTTGTGGCGGTGGTCATTGCCCCGCCAGCACTCCGTTCGCAGTCTTCTCCACACGTCAATGGAAACCGCATGATCGAGCGTTTGAACGCCATGGGCGCGATTGGGAAAGATCCAGCGGGAGGTTACAGCCGTGTGGCCTACACGGATGCCGACCGCCAGGGCAGAGAATATGTGATGGGATTGATGCGGGCCGCGGGACTTATCGTGAATATCGATGCGGCCGGCAATATATCGGGGCGGCGGGTGGGCAGCGATCCGGGATTGCCGGTGCTGGTTATCGGATCGCATGTCGATTCGGTGCCGCAAGGCGGCAACTACGACGGCATCGTTGGCTCCTTGGGTGCGATCGAGGTGGCACAGGCTTTGGCCGAGGGCCACGTCGCATTGCGCCATACCCTGGAGGTCCTGATTTTCCAGAATGAGGAAGGTGGTTTGCAGGGGAGTCGGGCGATCTCCGGTGAGTTGCGCGAAGAAACCCTGAATGAGACGACCCGCAGCGGCAAGACGCTCCGTGACGGGATTGCGTTCATTGGGGGTGATCCCAGTAGCCTGGCCAGCGTACGCCGCAAACCCGGCGACATTTCTGCCTACCTTGAGTTGCATATTGAGCAAGGGGGCACGCTCGCAGCCGAGAAGATCGACATCGGCGTGGTGGAAGGAATCGTCGGCAATGCCCGTTGGGATGTGACCATTGACGGCTTTGCGAATCATGCCGGCACCACGCCCATGAATCAGCGGCACGATGCGCTGCTGGCGGGGGCGAAGTTCATTGAGGCAGTGAACCGGATCGTGACCAGCATTCCCGGTCGCCAAGTGGGCACGGTGGGCAAGATTCAGGCGATCCCCGGGGCTTACAACGTGGTGCCTGGAAGGGTGTTGCTGGGTCTGGATGTCCGCGATCTGGACCAAGAGAAGATTGATACGCTCTTCAACAAAATGCGCGACGAAGCAGAGCAGATCGGGCAAGCTAGTGGAACAAAGTTCAGCTTTCACCAGGTGATCGCGGACAAGCCGGCGCTGACCGACCCGCGTTTGCGCCAGATCATCGCAGATGAGGCGAAGCAATTGAACCTGAGCGCCAAACTGCTTCCCAGCGGAGCTACGCATGACGCGCAAAGCATGGCACGGCTGGCTCCCGCCGGGATGATCTTTGTCCCGAGCATTGGCGGTATCAGTCATGCCCCGGAAGAGTTTTCGCTGCCGCAGGATATTGTCAACGGGGTGAACGTCCTTCTGGGAGCTGTGCAGCGGCTTGATGCGCAGAACCCGTGAGATGACGCCGGGCAGATCTTGGGCGCAATCGCCGGCCAACCTTACCTTGGGATTACTTCCTGCTTGCCCGTCATCCGTCCAGAGTCGATGCTAAACGGGGAGATCCTTCCTACCAGCTGGCTTACCCGGCGTTAGCGGTGTTTCCGACGCATCGGTGGTACAAAATAACTTCAAACGGTCGCGTCAGGACCTGGCAAGTAATGTGCCGCGTCGAGCGAATACGGCTTGGAACCGGAGGGAAGCGCCGGCGAAAGTGAGCCCTGGGTGGACTGCGGTCGACTGAAAGGAACCCCGGGGGTTCGCAAAAGGTTGTGATTCTAAAGGAACTTAAAGTCCCTTTGTTTTCACAACCTTTCGCAAGTGTTCATTCTGAATGGTTTATGGAATAAAATTAGTAACTATAGAGTAATCAGTACCGGGACTCGCTCTCCCGGAGAGGAACCTGTGCGAAAAGAGCGTTTTTGTGGGGAATTTGACGCGGTTCTGAACGGGAGTAGAGTATCAAATCGCTACGTTCTTGTCAAGCTAAATCTTCATGGACGGTTCAGGGCGTTGATATTCGGCTTGAGCCTTGGATAAGCGCTGCGGGTGCAACGGGCCGGTGCAACACCATCCAATCGGTTGATCCGACAGCACTTCTCCCGGCGAGCTGATCTGTCCGGCTACAGGCGATCAACCGTTGCCGAGGAAGCCCAGACTTCGCAGCGACCGTCGCACTCCCGTGAGATATTCAGGCGTTTACTCGGGGTTTGGATTTGTCTTCGGCGGAGGAAGCTCGTTCTTCAAGGTTTCTATCTCAGACTGCAGAGACGCGATCTGCTGCTGCTCGGCATCGAGGCTGGTTTTGCCTGAGGCGTCTTCGGAGTAATTGGGCTTGGAATAGTAAGTCGCCTGATCCAGTTCGAACTGACTTTGCAATAACTTCAACTGTTGTTCCGCGGAATCGACCTTTTTCTGAATTCCCGCGTCTGCCGGAGAATCGCAAGCAATGCGTGTGGCTTCTTGCAGAGATTTAATCCGCTCCTCGAGCGTGACTTCCTGCACACGCCCAGGGGCCTGCGGTTCCGTTTGCAGCAGCGGCGGAGATCCCACGGCAAGGCCCGAAGCGCCGGGTTTGAAATTGTTCATATTGACATCCCCATCGGAGATCACTTGGGGATCCGCGTCAAGTACGGAGTGCAGCTGGTCCAGCTCCTGCTGAGCGGCCTGCATCTCGGCTTTGACGCGGTCCGCGTCAGGATTATCGCAGTCCGCGCTTTGTGGTGTGGGTGCTGCCACGGCCTGCTGGGGTGCAGGGTCTGGAGAGACGATGGCATCGCCCGGCGCAGATGACTGTGGGCTGAGGTCGTCGTTGGTATAGATTTTCGCGGGCTTCGAGGAATCCGATTGGAGTTCCCGAGCGTGACGCGCGGCTTGCACCAGCGAAGACGGTGGTTCCTGGGATCGCACGGGCAAGCCAAACGCAAGCAGCAGAAACCCGAACACGAACGGTAAGGCCCACGAGGCGTCCGGCAATGGCCTGCCCACGGGTTCCGAGGAGAGGATGGGAGTTTTCATGAGAGGCTCCTTCTCAGGAGCGGATACTACACCCGTCAAACGTACGGGGACAATGCCTGCTTAGTGGGCCTGCATAGTGGGCCTGCATAGTGGGCCTGCATAGTGGCCGTACAAATCCAATCGTACCCCACCCACCGCGAAGCGAAGGGTGGAATTCGTTCAACAAATTTCAACGCAACTATTTCGGCATGACCTCGTGGGCCAAATGACTCGCGACAACGTCGCGGAGCTCGCTTCGCTTGCGAGCCGCTTCGAACGCCGCTTCACGCGATCCATAGTGCTTCACTACGACGGGCGTTGCTTTGGCGTCGAGTTGGTCCATTGCCGCCCAATTCGGGTAGAGAGTGGCAATCGCGACATCCCAGTCGTTGGCATTATCTGTGACCGGATTCGTGAACGCCTTGTAATCTGAAATCAACCCTAGTTTTTTCTCTTCATCCAGGACCGGCTTCCCGTGCGCGCGAAAATCGCTCCAGAAAGCGTCGCCTTGGCCAGGTTTAATGTGGAAATAGGTGACGCGCCAGATGGGGCCGCTATCATAGTTGGGGTTCTGTGCAGACAAGGGGACCGCAATCATCAAAGCAACAAGCAAGACGAGTGAAGCCAGACGTGTCCTCATGGTTCCTCCTGAGATATTTGAAATTCATCCTGGGTAGGTGCGGGCACAACGGGATCCGGGCGGAGCGTATCACTTGCCATGCAAAATTGCACGTCAGCGCAGGCCGAAGCGAGCTTCAAGTCACTCCACGCCGCTCATGGCCCAGATGTCGCCTCCCTGTGGCCTGAAGCGATCAAACAAGACCCACTTTCCATCCGGCGACCAGAAGGGGTAGTCGATTCTCACGTCAGGGTCAGGAAATTCGTACACAATTTCCGGCTTTCCGCCGCTCAGCGGAGAAACCCACAGCACCCGGTGGCCCACGACGTCCATAATGCGAGTATGGTCCGGCGAGAACGAGATGTGCGAACCGCCCTTCATGTCTGCGAAAGGCTGCGGTTCGCCTCCCCCGACAGAAACCTTCATCGTGGCAGGTTTTCCACTGCAGGTGCAGCGGAAAACGACCTCTCGACCGTCGCCAGTCCAGCGCATGAAGTGCCCAGTCACACCGACGTTCGTTAAACGGCGTGGATTGCTGGCGTCGGCGGTCATCACCCAGACCTCCAGCCGACCGCCCTCGTCAGACTGGTAGGCCAGTAGTGAGCCATCTGGGGAATAGAAGGGATTGACGTTCACGCCGGAATTCGATGTGAGCCGCCTCAGGGCGCCACTGGCCACTTCGGCCTCCCAGATGTTGGGACTCCCGGAACGAGAAGAGAAGAAGGCAATTCGTTTCGCATCGGGTGACCAATTCGGCTGGTAATCGCCGCCGTGCCCGCTGGTTAGCTGTCGTGAGCTTGAGTCTGCAATTGAGTACACCCAGATATTCATGTCGCCGCCTCGGTCGGAATTGAACGCGATCATCTTGTCGTCAGGAGACCACGCGCCCCGGCTGTCTTCGCGAGTCGTGCTGATCACCACCTCCGGCGAGCCGTTTGGCAGTCCCGTTTGCGGTGAAACAGGAAGCCGCCAGATGTCGGCATTCTGGTGCAGCGTGGCGTACGCGAGTCGTTTGCCATTGGGTGAGACCGCCACCTCGACATCTTGTCCGGCTCCGGTTGTCACCTGTTGCAAAGGCCCGCTGGCCGTTCCGTCCCGGTTGACGGGCACTCGCCAGATATTTATGCCGCCACTTCGATCCGATGAGAAGTAGACAAACCTGCCGGAGCCGGACCATGACGGACGCAGGTTGATGCGGAAGTCGTTCGTAATCCAGTTCATCTGCTTCGAGTCGAGGTTTACGACGCGAATGTTGAACTTTGTTCGCTCCAGATTCTGGAAAGCGATCTTTTTGCCGTCGGGAGACCATGATGGCGCAATGTGCGATAGCTCCTCGCTCGTATCGGTCGTAATTTGCTGCGGGTTGTGACCTTCACGGTCGAGGACCCAAATTCGCCGCGGGCCGGCCCATGAGGCATCCACAGCAATGCGCCTTCCATCGGGCGAATACGCCGGGTCGAACGCGTTCTCGACAACTTTGCTTTCTTTCCCGGTCGAGAGGTCCATCACCCACAAGTCCGCCTCCTGGAACTGCCCGAAAACATCGCCGGGTTGGAGTTTCGCGCCGGGCTGCCGTGAGCGCACAAAGGCAATTTCTTTCCCGTCCGGCGACCAAGCCGGCTGGAGTTCATCAAAGTCGCCGTGCGTCAGTTGTGTGTCCTGACCCGAGGTCAAGTCCCGTCGAAAAATCTTTCGGGTTTTGCCCACTTCCGCGGTATAGAGCAGAGCCTTGCCGTCGGGAGACCACGCCGGATATTCATCAATTCCCCCGGCGAACGTCACTTGCGAGAGCGTAGTGTGCAAGGCTGCCCCCGGCCCTTTCCATCGCCCCGCAATTACCCACGATAGAACGATCACCACAACCCCGCACGCGACGACAAGGATTTCCCAAATTGGCCACTTTCTTCGCTCCATTTCCGGCTGCGCAACTCCCAGGCGTGCCGAGTCACTATCTCGCTTGAGCCGTTGCAGGTCGGAGCGAATTTCTGAGGCGTGCTGATATCGTAGGCTGCGATCTTTTTCGAGCGCCTTGTTGATGATTTCTTCAAGCCTCGGTGGCAGGCCAGGATTCAGGCGCAGGGGAGCGACCGGCGCGCGGTTCAATATGGCCTCGAACACCAGGCCAGCGGTAGCGGCCCGGAAGGGCAGTGCGCCGGTCGCCATTTCGTAGAGCACCGCTCCGAATGAGAACAGATCAGTTCGAGGGTCGAGTTCTTGCCCCCGTATCTGTTCAGGAGACATATACGGGACAGTCCCGAGTGTTGCGCCTGGGGTGGTGAGATGCTCCTCCAAGACTTCGACCGTCGCTTCGGCACCCGGACCCGATTGTGTCTTGAGTGAAGGCTTTGCCAGGCCGAAATCCAGAACCTTGGCGACGCCTCGTTTTGTTACGAAAATGTTCGCGGGTTTGATGTCGCGGTGAACAATTCCGGCCGCGTGGGCCGCATCGAGAGCGTCGGCGATTTCGATCCCCAGCGACAGCATGCTTTCCGTATCTAGCGCTCGGCCCCCGATTTTGTGTTTCAGCGTCATCCCGTCCAGATACTCCATGGCAATGAACGAACGATTCCCTTCCTTTCCGATTTCGTAGATGGTGCAGATATTGGGATGGTTGAGGGCAGACGCCGCTCGGGCTTCCCGGCGGAATCGTTCCAACGCTTGCTCATCTTGAGCCAGTTCTTCGGGGAGGAATTTCAGCGCCACAAATCTGCCCAATTCGATGTCCTCGGCCTTATACACCACGCCCATCCCGCCGCCGCCTAATTTCTCGATGATGCGGTAATGCGAGATGGTTTGGCCAATCATGGGCAAGCAGTGGCGCAATCTTAGGTTGGGCCGTCCAGCAAGTCAACGAAGAGAGACTATCTGCTCGCTAAGTCTTGATTAATGCGGTTACCGGAAAAAGCGATAGCAACCCAAAACCAGATGTGCGGTAAGGCGATTTATCACGGCCTTCATGAATTCAATTCAGTATTCGCCACATCGAAGCGCCCATCTGTGTTCCTCGTAATTCCAAGAGGCCCGTACTACTTTTCCAATGAGACTAATGCGGATCGGGGCGGGTCGCGGCTCGGACCGTGGCTAGACTCCGGCCAGTTGCTCGAGCGCTTTTTTATTTAGGATGGTCAGAGTTGTGCCGTGAACATCGACGAATTGTTTGTCTTTTAAACCGGTGAAGAGGCGGCTTACGGTTTCCCGAGAGGTGCCGATCATGTTGGCAACTTCTTCGTGGGTCAAAGTGAGGACAACACGAGCCTTGCCAGGTTGCGAGTGTTTCGCTGGTTTCAAATCCAATATAAAGCGAGCGAGCTTTTCAGCGGCGGAACTGGACAGACCGAGGTAACGCACCTCGCGGCAAGTTGCATAATAAATTTCACCTAACATTTGCGCGACTCGTAAAGCTGCGTCGCCATACTTAGATAGAAACGACAGAAAATCGTCACGACGAATGAAATTCGCTTGGATCGGCTCCAGCGCTTCCGCCGTCAGCTCGTAAGGTTTGCCGGAAAGAGTGCTTGGCAGGCCGATGATTTCGCCGGGTTCGGCAATGCGAAAAATCAAAGCCTTGCCGCTCGACGAGGTTCCGAAGAGCTTGACCTGTCCGTGGCACAGAATGAACACGCCTCGCGGGGATTGAGCTTCCACGAACAGGACTGAACCTCGCGGGTAGGTGGCCGCCGAAGAGATAGCGTCCAGCCCGGCCAACGCCGTCTCCGGCAAGTTGCAGAACAGCCGATCCTTATGCATCGGGCAGGCAAGACAGTCTTCGATGACGTTTAGACCATAAGGAGTCTTCATATCGCTGCGATTATACGACGGTCTGAGGCCGCGTGACGTGCGTCACCGTGAGGGATGACCGACGTCACAGAATGTGAGTCCTCTAAGGAGTAATTTGGCAATCAAGGAGGCACGATATGCTAGCCACGAAACAAGCAAAACAAACCACCAACCAAACCGCAGAACGAGTGACTTTCAAAAATATCTTGTTCGCCACCGATTTCTTGCCCGGCGCTCAAGCCGCATTTCCCCATGCTGCCGGTCTTGCGAAAAGCTTTGGAGCGAATCTGTACGCCTTGCACGTCAACGAGCCAATCAACTACGCCTTGCCGCCTGAGGCTTGGGTGGCCATGCAAACAGCCGTGGAAGCCGAGAAGAAAGCCTTGCGAGAGCGGTTCCAGCGCGAATGCCCCGAGGTCGCTGGGAAAATTATTGAAGCGGAAGGCGAAATTTGGACCGCGGTAGAAACCGCCATCGAGAAGTATGAGATCGACTTGGTCGTCGTGGGCACCCGAGGCCGGACGGGGCTTGAGAAGGTGCTGCTAGGCTCGAAGGCAGAGGAGATTCTTCGACGCGCGCACTGCCCGGTTCTGACGGTTGGCCCCGACGTGCCGGCTAAGCTTGGGACTCGTGAAAAGATCGGGTCCATTCTTTACGCGACACAGTTTGGTACGGCATCTCTGAAGGCTTCCCGCATAGCCGTGTCGCTTGCCGAAGAATATCAAGCGAAGCTAATGGTGCAGACGGTTCTTCCGCCGGACCGCCATGACGGTCAAGCGGGTCCTCAAGAGGAGATCGCCGAGGCAAACGAAGAGGAACTTCGCCGACTTGTGCCGGAGGACGCCAAGCTGTGGTGTGCTCCGCACTTTTTGGTCGAGTACGGAAATCAACCCGCCGAGAAGATCTTGCACCGCGCGCACGAAGTGGGGGCTGAGCTGATTATCCTCGGCGCGCACAAACTGCAAGGTGTACCCGGGGCCGCCACGCATCTTCCAACGGCGATAATTCACCAGGTAATTGCACATGCGAATTGTCCCGTGCTGACAGTTCGTGGCTAGATTTGCAGGACATGGAGGCGACCGTTCTTCTCCAGGCGGTCGCCTTCTTTTGTGTGAGGTCGCAGGCCGTCCGTCAGGTCAGATCACGGAGCGAGGACGTAGAAAGCCACGGGTGCACCGCCAGGGGAACGTGGCCAAGCACCTGGATTGAGGGCTGTCCGCACAGCGGACGAACCGCCAGGCACCTCAAATCTATCGGGCGGACTTCCGCCACGCACGGAAAGTTCCGGCCGCGGCACAGAGGGTAGCAACGCCTAACAGTGCAATGGGAAAGGGGGTGCGATTCCACGAAAGATGAAATGCGAAATACACTCCACTTCCGATACAAAGGACGAACAGCGCGCTAAATAAATAAAGCTCGAATCGAGTCTCGCCGGTCATTGGATCCATCCTTCAAAAGGTTTCCGTTAAGTTTGTGTGGTAGCAGGAAAACCTTCCGGGCAATCGAGGGCCGGCAGGGTTAGCCGGGAACCGATTGCAGAATAAACGGGAGCAGGCGGAGCCCGCTCCCGCGAGAAGGTTTAGCACGTGCTCCGAGGTCTAAGGTCTCGCTGCAACGGCTCTAGTTTTGGCGAGCTCGGGGACGACGCCGAGCTGTTGCATCAGGCCCAGAGCGTCCCAGTTGACATAGCCTTCCGACAACTTGCCGTTCACGAAGCGGGCGATGCTGATGCCAGAGATGGTGAACTGCTTTCCGGTGGGGGCAATGCCGTTGAGATCGCCTTTGTGGGTGCCGTGGCAGGACCAACGGGCCATGACGGTATCGCCTTCGGCAATGAGGTCCTCGATGGTGAAGCGCAGGTCAGGGAAAGCGTTGCGGTAGAGAGTGGCTCTCTTCCGTTCACTCTCGGGGCCGTGCCCAAAATCGGGCGACGAAGAGTCATGATGAGTGTAGTTCGGGGTCAAGAGTTGGTCTGCCAACGACAGATTGCCCTTGTTCCAAAGTTCTTCAAACAGACGACGGACGACAGTTTTGTTTTGCTCAGACATGGTGGTACTCCTTTTTTGAAAAGCACGAACTTCCACATCGCATGTAGCGAGTGGGGCTGCAGTGATCTGGCCTAGAACCGCTGGCGTCTTGGGTGTGTAAACCTGTACGTCGAACAGGAGGTAGGGCCCGCGCGAGGGAGTGAAAAGAACCTGATAGGTTCTGCCCTGTTGGCGCTCGATGCGGGGCTTGTCCTTATAAAGAAACTGCGTATGGACTGAGAAGCGGGAGTCTCGTCTTAAATGGCGAAAGCTCAAGATGATGCTGTTCCTCGCGGACGTGGGTGTCAAGGAGAATCGAACCACCCTGCCGGCGACGCACGCAACTAACTCACGCAACTAACTCACCCAATTGGCCGGTTTTGGGTAGTTCACCTTCCCAGCGGGCGACGACCGCGCACGCTAAACAATTGCCGATGACGTTGACCGCGGTGCGGGCCATGTCGATGATGGCGTCGACGCCCATGATGATGAAGATTGGTTCGATGGGCAGGTGCAACGTGGCAGCGGTGGCCAGCAGCACGACCAGGACGGCGCGCGGTACACCGGCAATGCCTTTGCTGGTGAGCATGAGGGTCAGAACCATCAGGAGCTGCGCGGACCAGGTCATGTGCATGCCTGCCGCTTGCGCCACGAAGATGGAGGCCACGGCGAGCGGAGCTGCCGTCCATATTGAAACTGTAGCCGGCGGGGATTACGAAGGCGACGATTTGGCGCGGCACGCCGAAAGATTCCATGCACTCCATGGCGCGAGGCAAGGCCGCCTCAGAGGTGCTCGTGGCGAAGGCGATGGTGGCCGGTTCGGCGATGGCGCGAAGAAAACGCATGAGCGGCAGGCGAGCGAAAAAAACGATGGGCAAGAGCACGCAGAACAGGAATGCGGCCAGCGCCGCGTAGGCGGTCAGCACCAGCTTTCCGAGCGGCAAGAGCACGCTCATTCCCAGATGGCCCACGGTGTAAGCCATGGCTGCACCGACGCCGACGGGTGCGTAATACATGACGATGTTGGTGAACTTGAACATGACCTGCGCGAGGGATTCCGCGAAATTGAGGATGGGAGCGCGCGTGGGAGCGGGGACGAGCGTCAGGGCTATGGCGAAAAGAATGGCGAACACGGCGACTTGCAGGATTTGATTCTCGGCGGCGGATTTGACGATATTTTCCGGGAACACGTGAAGCAGGAAGTCGTTCCAGCGAAGCGGCGCGTTCTGTAGCGGAGATTGCGGCGCGGTGAGGGATTGCGGGGCGGCTGGCGGTTGGGTGGACGCCGGCGGCGTCAGGGCTAAGCCTTCGCCAGCGCGCGTGAGATTGATGGCCGCGACGCCGAGAAGGATGGCGAGGGTGGTGACGATTTCGAAGTAGATCAGGCTTTTTATGCCGACGCGGCCGATCTCGCGGAGATCGCCGTGCCCGGCAATGCCGGTGATGAGCGTGGCGAGAATCAGCGGCGCAACGATGACTTTGATCAGGCGCAGGAAAATGTCGCTGAAGATGCGCAGGTGTTCGGCGAATTGCGGATAGTCGAGCCCGGTTTCAAGGCCGAGCAGCATGGCGAAGAAGATCCAGAGAGTGAGCGAGCGCCGGCGGAAGGAGGCGATGGCGAGGAGGAGGAGTGCGGCGTCACGGAGGAGCGACGGCCAGAGCCGATTGGAAAGTAAGATTTGGAGCGCGGCGCCGGTGAGAAAAATGAAAATTCCGCTGGCGAGTAAGACGCGCGTGGCGGCCTGCTGGGTGGTTGGCGACCCGGAATGATTGGGCATGTTTTTCTATCGTCGAATTCACGAGCGCCGCAAATCATATAACGCTTTGCGGGCGGCGAGAATATTCCGCGAATCCTCGCCGGCGTGCCTTGCTTAAACTTCGTCACGATTGATATGGTGCGGGATGCCCAAAATTAAACATTTGGAATGCTCGCGATGCCACGCCACCGTTTCAGCGGATGAGCCGCGCACGGTTTGTCCTGCGTGCGCTGGCGCGTTGTATGTCCGCTATGACCTTGCCGCAGCGCGCGGCATGGCCGGGAGGGAAGCAGTGGCTCGGGACGCGGCGGCCACGCCGTGGGCGGGCATGTGGCGTTATCGCTCGGTGCTGCCGGAGGTTGAGCCGGTGACGCTGGGAGAAGGATGGACGCCAGTGGTGCACAGCAAACGCTACCCCGGGGTTTATCTGAAAGAGGAAGGCGCGAATCCCACCGGGAGCTTCAAGGCTCGGGGTCTGGCGTTGGCCGTCACCATGGCGCGACATTTTGGTTTGCGCAAGTTGGCGGTGCCTTCGGCGGGGAACGCCGCGGGTGCGTTGGCGGCGTACGCGGCGGCGGCGGGAATCGAAGCAAATATTTTTATGCCGAAGGATGTGCCGTTTGCGAACTATGTGGAGGCGGTTTTGTATGGGGCGAACGTCACGCTGGTGGATGGATTGATTTCCGATTGTGGGCGCATGGTGGCGGAACGAAAAGAACGCGAAGGCTGGTTCGATGTCTCCACGCTGAAGGAGCCGTTTCGGATTGAAGGCAAGAAAACCATGGGCTACGAATTGGTGGAGCAGCTCGGGTGGGAATACCCTGAGGCGGTTTTCTATCCGACCGGCGGCGGCGTGGGCTTCATCGGAATGTGGAAGGCGTTCGCGGAGCTCGAAGAGTTGGGCTGGGTGCGGCCGGGGAAGCGGCCGCGGATGATTGCGGTGCAATCGTCCGGCTGCGCGCCGATGGTACGCGCCTTTGCGGCGGGCGAGGCGGCCAGCACCCTGTGGGCGGACGCGGACACGTTTGCTTCGGGATTGCGCGTGCCGAAGCCTTATGGCGATTACATCATGCTGGAGATTCTAAGAGCGTCCGGCGGGCTGGCGCTGGCTTTTTCCGACGCGCAAATCCTCGCGTCGCTCAAAGATTGGGCGCGCAGCGAAGGCATTTTTTTATCCCCGGAAGGCGCGGCGGCCACGGCGGCATATGACCATCTGTTGGCCGCCGGCGAGCTGAAGCTCGAAGATCGCGTGGTGCTATTCAACACTGGCGCAGGGTTGAAGTATACGGACGTTACCGCGGACGCCGCAGGATTGCGGAGGCCGGCGGCGGATTGAGCGTCACGGGGGAGAATGTGGTTCCGGGACGTGGACTCGAACCACGATACTCAGCTCCAAAGGCTGATGTCCTACCAATTAGACGATCCCGGAATTGCTTTTTTTTAGCTGCACAAGTTTAGCAGAGGAAGATTGGCTGCGCACGCTTGGTGAAGGGCCAGGTGATCGGCCAAGGGCTGGAATACGGCATGGGTAACTGCCCTCGCGGTTTTTTAGCGGAGTTTGGGGATGCGTTGCATTACGTATCGGTCGATGGCCGGCTTGGGTGCGCGTGGCCGGCTGGTCGTTTTAGCGCTGCGATCGGGATACGTCCAGCGGAACAATGCGTAGAGTAGAAAATCGCAGCTAAGGATGCACAACGCCAGCAACAAGGTGGGCGACATTTTTCCACGACTCCCAGCGGCAAGAATCACCGACTCGAGCAGCGTAACCGAGCCGCAAAGAGGAAGTCCTGAGAAATTCGTGAAGAAATCGTTAGGAAATACTGCTGGTATGAGTCACTTGCCGAAGAGGCGGTCGGCCCAGGCTTACGGTTGCGGACGGAGATCGATCGCGCGACATTCGCCGGACAGAGCGCGGAAGACTTGGCTACGGAGTTCGACGAAGTGAGCAGGCGGATGTTGACGCGGGCGCAATCGACGGATGCTTTGTGGAACCGCTGATGGGCGCCGAGAGCGCAGTGCGTGCGTGAGAAGTTTCTGCTAGATTGGTAAGGCTGTTTCCCCGCGGTTTGCGCGCGTGGAGAGGTGGCCGAGCGGTTTAAGGCGCACGCTTGGAAAGCGTGTGTAGGTTAACCCCTACCGTGGGTTCGAATCCCACCCTCTCCGCCAGTTTTTCTCTCGCACGCCGCGCTGCGGAGCCCCTGAAAGCGCCGCGGGGAGACGCGGCGGCGTGCCGTTCCGTCGCCGGTGAATCCGAATGACGATCGCGAATCGGCGCAAAAAAAGACCGCGGCAGCCGTTCAGCTGTCGCGGTTGGCTTTTTTCACCGAGCAATCCGGGAGCGGCTTGCGCTTCGGGAATCCTAAAAATGGCAACTGGCGGCGCCGCGTTTGTCCAAATACTTCTGGTGGTACTCCTCGGCGCGATAAAATTTGCCGGCGCGCGTAATTTCCGTGACGATCGGCCGTTTGAATTTGCCGCTGGCGTTTAGCGCCGCCACCGAGGCTTTCGCTTCCTGCTCCTGCTCCGGCGTGTGAAAGAAGATTGCCGTGCGATACTGCTTGCCGAAGTCCGGCCCTTGCCGGTTCAACTGCGTCGGGTCGTGCATGGCCCAGAACGCGTCCAGCAACTGCGCAAATGTCACCTTCGCGGGATCGTAGGTTACCTGCACCACTTCGGCGTGCCCGGTTTCGTCGGTGCAAACATCTTTATAGGTGGGATTTTCTGTGTGTCCGTTGGAATACCCCACGGCGGTCTCAGTTACCCCGGGGATGCGGTTGAACGCCGCTTCCACGCCCCAGAAACAGCCGGCCCCGAATGTGGCGATTTCGTTCATGATCTTCTCCTTGGAATGTCCGTTCTATTCTAACGCGTCTTTGCCCTCCATTAGATAGCGCAGCCCTCTGCGGGATGCGGGTATTTTAGTCTCCCGGTGAAGAGATTGAAGGTTTGCCGGGTGCCGCCGATAGGTTCGGAGGCACTCCCCGGACGAAAAGCAGCCACCGGACGAGCGGAATCCAGGATAAGCCGGTCGCCCACTTCTTCGCGGACTAACGCAGCGACGCGGAAGGGAAGACGCAACGCTCGCAGAACTGATTGTTCAGTTGTGATTGGCGGAGAAGGAACGCATGGGCTCAGGCTCGGTGGCGGGATTTTGCATCCAGAGGTCGTCGTGGCGCTGTCTTGCGATAATCACTTGTGCCGCCTCATACAAATTTGAGGCCACGGCCGCCGGGCGTTCTCCGGCTTCCCGTTTTTCGAGGAATGCTTCGCGCCACACGCGGATCGAGGGGCATCCCGCGCTGGCAGCGACGGCGATATCTTCGGGAGAGTCGCCGACGAAAAATGTGTCTTGCGGAACGAAGCCGTAGTCCAACTGCGCGCGTTTGATTAAACCCGGCTGGGGTTTGCGGCAAGAGCAGCCATCTTCGGCGCCATGCACGCAGTAATAGACCTGGATAATGTTTCCGCCCGCCAGCGCCGCTTCCATCATGAAGCGGCGCGTGATCAGCTCCAGGTTAGCCACGGTCATCAGCTTTTGGCTAACGCCGGCCTGGTGGGAAATCGCCAGCGATGCGTAGCCGTTTTCCGCCAGCAACCGCAAAGCATCGAGAGCGTGTGGCAGGAACTCAAAATGCTGCCAACTGGTTACATAACCACCGATAATCCTGCGATTGATGACGCCGTCGCGGTTGAGCAATACGTAGCGTCGTGGTTGGTTAGGCATGGAGGTTGCGTCCCTTCTTGGTTGTTCCGTTCCTGGCGCCATGCCTCAATGACGCTTCGTTTCGGGACGGTGCGCTGTGCCGAAATGAATCTGCAACGCAAACAGTGTGCTTCGTCCTTTTTCGCCAAGAGTTTCCAATTGCGCTTATGGCGGCAGTGAATGAACCGAGCCTCCGCAATCGACCGAACAAATCTCTTAGATAAGGAAATTTCCATGCCAAGTGCGGAGCACGACCCTGGCCAATGAGAGCTTTCCAATCCGCAGACGCGGATGTTCAATTGCAACGCAAAAGTGCCGATAGTACGCACGGAGGTGGCTGCCGAAGCCGTTAGTTGCAACGGCCAGCCGGCGCACGCGTCATGATCCAGCTCACTCGGCTCAACGGTCAGCTCTTGGTCGTCAATTCCGACCTCATCAAATTTATCGAACAGTCGCCGGACACGGTCCTTACGCTGGTGACCGGAGAAAAAATCATCGTGCGCGAAACTCTCGACGAACTGCTCAAGAAAGTGGTGGCCTTCCGCCAATCCATCCTGCGAGGTCTCGCTCCTGACTTGCGGTACAGCAGCCCAAGCGCGAACCCCGCGCTATTAACCGGGGAAACAGAAAGAAAACCTTGAGACGACTTTCGGTGGACAAAAGCAGTTTCGCGGGCATCGGCATTGCGCTGGGCGGAATTCTTGTGGGGCTGATCCTGGAAGGCGGCAAAGTCGTCCAGCTGCTGCAGCCTACGGCGGCGCTGATCGTGTTTGGCGGAACGATCGGGGCGGTCATGTTGCAGTTTCCGCTGCGCGTGATTCTGGCGGCGTTTCGCCGGCTGGCGCAGGTTTTCTTTGAAAGTTCCAAGAATCCCGCGGAGCGCATCGCGGAAATCACGCGCTACGCCCACAAAGCGCGCAAGGAAGGCATCGTGTCTCTCGACACCGAAGTGCAAAGCATCCGCGATCCATTCCTGAAGAAAACGCTGATGCTCGCGGTGGACGGCACGGAACCACAGGAAATCCGCAACATGATGGAGCTGGAACTCATGAACCAGGCCGAGCATCACGAGAACATCCCGATGGTTTTCGAATCCGCCGGCGGGTTTTCTCCCACCATCGGTATCATCGGCGCGGTTCTCGGATTGATCCAGGTCATGCAACATCTGGACGACATCAGCGAAGTAGGCCGCGGAATTGCGGTGGCCTTCGTGGCCACCATTTACGGCGTGGGCGCCGCCAATCTATTTTTCTTACCGGTGGCGGGGAAGATCAAGATTCGCATGCGCCAGGAACAGACGTTGCGCGAGATGATGCTGGAAGGCGTCATTTCCATTCTGGAAGGCATGAATCCGCGCATGATTGAAAACAAACTGGCAGGCTTCTTCGTGGAAGCGAATGAGAACGCCAACAAACGGATCGCTTCTTGAGACGGAAGCGCAAACCAGCCACACACGTGAACCATGAACGGTGGCTGGTTTCTTACGCGGATTTTGTCACGCTGCTGTTCGCCTTTTTCGTGGTGCTCTACTCTTCCTCACAAGTGGACAAGCGCAAGGTTGGCAGCCTGGCGCTGGCCATCCAGGTGGCTTTCCAGCAGCTCGACGCGTTCGACGCGTCGAATAGCAAACGTCCGGCGCGCGACTCCGCCGCCCTTCCTTTCGCCCAGGTACCACTGGCGGAAAACACCGAGCGCCCCGGAGACTTCAGCCCTTTTGTGCAGCCCATGGAGGGACTGTTCGCCACCACGTCCGCTACGCCGCTGCAGAATGTCCAAAAAGATTTAATGAAGGCGCTGGCGCCGGAAATCCAAGAACAGGTGGTTTCCGTTAGCGCCCGTCCGGAAGGCCTGGTGGTCACCCTGCAGGAAGCGGGCTTCTACGAAAGCGGATCAGCGACCATCCGTCCCGCGGCACAGGACGCTATCGACCGGCTCGCCGCGGTGCTGCAGTCTCGCGGCGAACCGCTGCGCATCGAGGGGCACACGGACAACGTGCCCATCCACAACCAGCACTTCGATTCAAATTGGGAGCTTTCCACCGCGCGCGCTACCGAACTGGTCAAACTTTTCATTGCGCGTTACAAACTTGACGCCAGCCGTCTTTCCGCCGCCGGTTTCGCGCAATATCATCCCGTGGCGCTCAACGACACCGAGGAAAATCGCGCGCGCAATCGCCGCGTGGACATTGTGATCCTGAATCCCGCCAGACAGTGAGCTGAGCCGCCCATCCCAGCGTGCGCGGGAGTGGCGGTTTCGCAACAACGGTCGCACCACGATTGACACCCTCGCCTGGTAGCCGCAAAATCTCACTACCCCCTTCCAAATTTATTTGGGATTTCGTGTGCCGATGCGCATTCTTGTTGCTGAAGATGACGCACCGCTGGCTGATTTTCTGCACCAGCGGCTGCTGCAAGAGCAGTTTGCCGTGCAAATGGTTTCAACGGGGTTGGAAGCGCAACGCATGGCTGCGGAACAGCCTTATGACGTGGTGCTGCTCGATTTGAGCACGCCCGGCGCCGGCGATCTCGACGTCCTGCGCGGCATCCGTTCCAAAAAACCCGACCTGCCGGTACTCATTGTTACCGCCGCATCGCAGGTCGAGGAGCGCGTCCGCGGACTCGATGCCGGCGCGGACGATTATCTCGCCAAGCCTTTCGCGTTTGCCGAACTGGCCGCGCGCATTCGCGCGGTGCTGCGCCGGGGGAACCGAACCATCAACGCGGTCTTGCGCGTGGATGATCTCGAAGTAGACCGCGTCACGCACGCGGTGCATCGCCGTGCCCGGGCCATCGAATTAAGCCCCAAGGAATTCGCGCTGCTGGAATTTCTCATGCGCCATGCGGGCCAGCCGGTGGCGCGCACCGCCATCGTGGAGCAAGTCTGGAAAATGCGCGGTGACACGATGACCAACGTGGTGGACGTGTATATCAATTATTTGCGCCGGAAGATTGATTCGGGCTCCGACCGTCCGTTGATTCGCACGATTCGCGGGGTGGGTTACCAGATCGGAGTCAATAGCGCGCACTGCTGATCTTGCAAGCCACCAAGATCTTTGCACGGCGCACTCCATCAGCGTGGATTGCTGGGCAAAAAAAAACGCAGGGCCGGGAATCGCACCAAAGAGTTGCCGGCCCTGCGTCTTCCATGTCTTCGTTTGCGAGCTTACTGGTTGGGTCGCGCCATCCCATTTGAAACTGGCGTGGCCTGCGAAACGCCGACGAGCGCACTTGCCGCATGCGATCCAGGTTCAAATGACAACAGCCCTTCCGTAGCCGACGCCGCCACGAGCCCGCCGTCGCGACGCTTGCGCACCACGGGGAAGTAACTGTCGGCCAAGGGATCGCTCAGCTTCTGCCACGATTTCCCGGAGTCATACGACGCCAGCAATCCGTGCTTCTGCAGCGATACCACCATCGCATTGCCATTCCCAGCCACATCCTGGAATTGCAGCTCGCGCACATCCGCGCGGCTCCAGGTGCGTCCCGCATCCTGGGAAACATACAAACCCATATTCGAAGTCAAATACAGGCTGGTATCGTCCACGTGATGCAGCTTGAGATTTCCCGCGCTGGCGAAGGTGAGTTCTTTGGCCGTCCAGGTGGACCCGTTGTCCGCGGAATATAGCAGGTTCTTCTGCGATACGGCCCAAACCTGCGCACCATCGGACGAAATCTCCAGCGACTGCGCCGGCTGTCTCACGAAATCATCCCTGGCCACCGATTTCCACGTTGCACCATGATCCTTGGAGACCAGCACGCCACCTGCCGTCGCTGCGTACCAGGCCTCCGTTCCAAACGACATGTCGTTCACCAGGAACGCCGTCAGTTGCGGCGCGGGGGTCTTTTTCTTCGGAGCTGGCCGCGTCGCCGCGGTGCTGGCACTCTTCTTGGTTTTCGCTGCCACCGGCGTTGCCGCTGGCGTCGCTACCGCGTCCGGAACGTACAATCCCGCCTTCACCCATTTTCCAGCCGTCTCGTCGTATTTCATCCATCCACCGGCAGTCAGCGAAGCCCACCATCCGGTGGGTGCGGCATACACATGCCGCAAATCCGTGCGCTTCAATCCGGGACCCAACGGCGCCCAAGATGTTCCGCCGTCCTTGGTCACCAAGAACGCGTCGGTGTCAAAGGTCAGCACCACCAGTGCGCGGTCGGAATTATCCTTGTCCATGGCCACATCCAAAATATGCTGGTGATGGAAGCCCACGTTTGCGGAGGTGAAGGTCGCCCCGGCATTTTCGCTGACTTGCACGCCTTCTCGTTCGGTGCCCAGAATCAAGCGATCCGGATTTTTCGGATCGATGACAATCGCGTTGATCACCCAATCTCCCGGGGTAATGCGCTTAAAATCCTTATCATTGGTGGTTTTCCAGAGTCCGCTGGTGGTTCCGGCATACAAGACGAAAGGATTGCGCGGATCCTGCCGAATCAACTGCGTGCGGCGAAATACAAATGGTATGCCCTGATATTTTGTCCAGGTTTCCGCGCCGTTCACGCTGTGATAGATGCCGGAACACGCCGTGGCATGCACGTTACTCGGATTATTCGGGTCCACGATAATGCTCATCACATCCGAATCGTCGATCATGCCGGCCTTGATGGAGGTCCAATCTTTTCCGCCATTGCTGGTCTTCCAGGGCAGGTGATACGTGCCCGCATAAATAGTGTTGTCGTCGTGCGGATCGAAGGCCACGGAGTCAAAATTTCGCAAATCGTCGTGATGCTCCGGCGTAATGCGCTCCCAACTCGCGCCGTTATCCGCCGAGCGATACACTCCGGTCAGCGAGCCCGCCAAAAACACTTCCGGGTGCGTTGGCGACTGCGCCAATGCACGCACGGTTTCCTTCGGCAATCCAATAATATTCCACGTGCGGCCGGCATCGGTGCTCAGATAAACGCCTCCGCCTCCGGAATACAGCGTCCAGGTGCTGGCATAGAGGCGATTGGAATCGCGCGAGTCCACCAAAATATGGGTCACAACGTCGTCCTGGCCCGTTCCGATGCGGCTCAAGAGTTGCCAATGCCCGCCTTCATCTCCAGACACGAACACGTGCCCGTCCGAGGTTCCCAGATACAGCTTCTTGACGTTATGCGGGTCGGCCTCAATCGAGATCACCGTTCCCCCTGGAGGGCCCACCTGCCGCCAGGTTTGCGCCGGCACTGCTGCCGCCGTTGCCACCAGCACCGCGAATCCTGCCAGCCATTTGGACTTCATAGAGCGTCATTCTCCCAAGGGGCTCGTTCGCCCACAATTCTGGAGTCTACGGGAGCGCTTTGCAAGAAGCGCCTGCTCGAAAGGACAGATTTGGGGCTAGTTACCGTAAGTAGTACTAGAAAACCTGAGAGTAGTGAAAGGATTGGGCTTATTCAGGTCATTTCGGGCCCCTGCACAAAGGGACAACTTTTTCCCCATACCGGGGTTCTATTCCCTGGGAGATACTGGGTCTATTATGATGTCCGTACTGCTCCCGACGCTTTGCAACGTCCTATTGGATAGAATTTAGGGGATACAAAACATGTTGAAGAGCTCGTTTACCGGTAAAGGCAGACTTTTCCTGTCGCTTAGCCTGATCGGTCTTCTGTTTGCTTATTCGGCGCCCAAAGCCTTGGCGCAAGCCGCGCAGGCCGATCCGGCGCAGAACGGAGCGCAAGTCGCCCCGCCGTCCAACGACCAGGCGCCCCCACCCAATGCCCCCCCGCCGGACGCGCAGCAGCCTCCCAATGTGCCACCCGCTGATCAAGGCATGTCCAACAGCATGCCCAACCCTCCCAATGCCGCCCCGGCCCAGAATGCCGCCAATCAGGCCGACCCTCCGAGTCGCGCCGCCCGCATTAGCTTTTTTGAAGGTTCGGTGTCCCTGCAACCCGGTGGACAAGGCGACTGGGGCAACGCCGTGAGAAACCGCCCGGTAACTGTGGGTGACAAAATTTGGGTCGACAAGGACTCTCGCGCAGAATTGCAAGCCGGCCAAGTGACGGTGCACCTTGGCAGCATGACCGCGCTCTCTTTCCTGAATCTCGACGGCCCGGTCACGCAGATGCGGGTCGCCGAAGGCAGCATCAATTTCCGTGTCCGCGAAATGCGCGAAGGGGACATTTATGAAGTGGACACGCCGAACGCGGTCTTCACCGTGAAGCAAGCCGGCGCCTTCCGCATCGACGTCAGTGAAAATGGTGACGGCACCCGCGTGACGGTCATCCGCGGCGGGGGAGATGTTCTTGCCGCGGGTCAAAACTATACGATTCATCCTGGCGACCGCGCCGAATTTGTCGGCACCGACGGCAACGTGCAATATTCCGTACACGGCGCACCACCTCCTGATGGCCTCGATCGCTGGGCCAACGATCGCGATCTTCGCGACGACAATTCCGTGTCAGCCCGCTATGTCAATCGCGATGTACCGGGCTATTCCGACCTGGACGACAACGGCACCTGGAGCGAACAACCCGACGTCGGTCCGGTATGGACCCCGAATGACGTTCCGCCAGGCTGGGCGCCTTACAGTGACGGTTCTTGGAATTATGTCGGCCCGTGGGGTTGGAGCTGGGTGGGAGCTGAGCCTTGGGGCTTCGCGCCTTATCACTACGGCCGCTGGGGCTTTTACGGCGGCGCATGGGGCTGGGCTCCGGGGCCGATTTGGGCTTCGCCGTTCTATGGCCCGGCGTACGTAGGCTTTCTCGGCGGGGGCTTTGGCCTCGGTTTCGGCGTGGGATTCGGCGTGGGCTGGTTCCCGCTGGGCTTCGGCGAACCCTTTCATCCCTGGTATCACGCCGGTCTCGGATACGTGAACAACATCAACATTCACAACACGGCTTTTCGGAATACCAGCGTAATCAACAGCAGCCACAGCTTCAATTATGCCTACGCTCATAACACGAATGCAGTCACCACGGCTTCGCGCAGCAGCTTCACGAACGGCGAAAGCATCAATCGCGGCACATCGCGAGTTTCACCGGCAGCGCTAAACAGCGCGCATGTTACGAATGGGGCTGGTTTCTCGCCCGGCAAATCCAGCTACCTTGGCGCGGGACATACCGGCGCGGGTGTTGCCACGCCGCCATCGACGGTGCAAAACCGCTCGGTGATGGCGCGCACCACCCCGGCCGCCGGCGCATCGAGCCTCGCGGTGCACAATGTAACTGCAAGCGCCGTTGCCGGCAACCGCAGCAATACTACGGTGAACGCTTCACGCACGGCTGCCACAAACTCCGCGCGATATAACAGCTCGACGCGTTCCTGGTCCGCGCAAGGCAACGTCACGGATCGCGGCAGCGCCCCGCAGGGCGCAGGACATAATCCGTCCGTCAACAACAGCGTGCAAACCGCGCACAACCTCCAGACCGACCGTCCGGATTGGGCCCGCGCCGGCGCCAGCAATACCGCGCGAACGAATGGCGTCAATGCCTCGCGTGGCAACAGCGCGGCGACGAACTATGGCAACCGCGCGCCCAGTGCCAACACCAATCGTTCGTACTCGGCACCCAGCCGCGCCTATACCGCGCCTTCTCGCAACTATTCTGCGCCGAGCCACGGAAATTCCGCGCCGAGTCACAGTAGCGGCGGCGGTAGTTCGCATGCCAGCAGTGGCGGGTCTCACGGCGGCGGTGGTGGAAGCCACGGCGGCGGGCACCGCTAAACTCTTTCCAAGCGTAACCTGAACGCGTTTGTAGCGGCCGGGCTTTTGTCCCGGCCGCTTTTTTGTGTGACGGCTGCACGATGCCCCCGCAAGCAGCGGCGTTCGGCCTGGTTGATCTCCGACCGGTCCAGTCGATTTTGCGTTGATCGGATAATCGACCAGTGTAGACTTACAAGCAGCGCGACTCTTCCCTCGGGATTGTGTTCCAACCACTAGCCCATCGTTGGTCTGGCCCGTAAGGCATACAGGAAGACCCTGATGGGTGACGTGTGCGGCGCGCGTTATAGTTTTTGCGCGAATTCGCCGTTAGCGCTGGGATCCCTACAAACAGCGGAATGATTTGCCGCTTTAAGATTCAGGAGAGAAATAAAAATGAAAAAATGTGTGTTCACCCTGGCAGCATCGCTCGGTTTCGCTTTGTCGTTCTCTTTACTCGCGCCAGTACGCGCTGTTGCTCAGGATGGTGACGGCGACGATCCCCCGAGCCGCGTGGCTCGCCTCAGTTTCCTACGCGGTTCTGTTTCGTTTGGGCCGGCCGGCACCGACGATTGGGTGGACGCCTTCGTCAACCGCCCGATGACCACCGGCGACAAACTGTGGATCGACAGCGGGTCGCGCGCCGCCCTGCACATCGGCTCGGCTTCTATCAATCTTTCGCAGAACACCGCCTTTTCGTTCCTCAACTTGACGGACAACGTCGCGCAACTGCAGCTGACCGCCGGCACCATGCGCATTCGCGTGAAACGCCTCGGGGACGACGATACGTTTGAGGTGGACACTCCAAATCTCGCGTTCAATATTTTCACTCCAGGAATCTACAAAATCAGCGTCAACGATTCCGGCGATACTACCATCATCGAAGATCGTCGCGGTGAAGGGCAGGTCACCGGCGGCGGCTCTTCGTTTGACGTGTATGAAGGTGACGTCGGCACTTTTTCGGGGACCGATGAGCTGGTAGAGGACGATCAGGACGTTGACTACGGCCAAATCGACGATTTTGAACAGTGGAGTGAACAGCGCGACCACCACGAAGATATCTCCATCTCCGCGCAATATGTCTCCGACGAGGCCATCGGCTTCGACGACCTAGACGACAACGGCGGCTGGCGCCCGGTGCCCGAGTACGGCACCATTTGGTTCCCGCATACCGCGATGGTCGGCTGGGCCCCCTATCACTACGGCCACTGGGCGTATGTCGTGCCGTGGGGCTATTCCTGGGTTGACGACGCCCCCTGGGGCTTCGCGCCCTTTCACTACGGCCGGTGGGTTTCTGTCAACGGAGCTTGGGGTTGGGTTCCTTGCCCGCCGCGTCCCGCCGTCGTCGTTTACGGCGGTCCCGTCTACGTTCGGCCGATGTACGCTCCCGCGTTGGTGGCGTGGGTCGGCGGTCCGGGCTTTAGCATCGGCATCGGCGTAGGTGGCGGCGGTGGCGTCTTCGCTGCCGGCGTCAATGTGGCTTGGTTCCCGCTGGGTCCACGTGAGGTGTTCGTGCCTTCTTATCCGGTCAGCCGCAACTACGTTACGAACGTCAACATTTCCAACACCACGGTGAACACCACCGTCGTCAACAACTACTACAACACCGTGGTCGTCAACAAGACCGTCAACGTCACGAATGTGACCTACGTCAACCAGCGAGTGCCGGGCGCCGTCGTGGCCACCTCGCCGACGGCGTTCACCTCCGGCGGGTCCGTTTCCAAAAACTTTGTTCAGGTTAGCGCCAGCGTAGTGGCTTCCGCTCCAGTCGCGGCCATGACCCCGCCAGCCGTGCCGCAGCGCGGCGCCGTTGTCGGCGGACGCGTAGCTGCCAATGTGAGGCCGCCTGCTGCCATTCAGGCTCGCGCTGTAGTCGCCAAGACCGCGCCACCACCGCCACCGCCTTCCTTCGCGCAACGTCAGCAGGCCATCCAATCCAATGGCGGCCGCCCCATCTCCATTGCCGCGGCGCGCAAGATCGCGCCGGTTCGCACCGCGTCTGCCGCGCCCGCCGTACGCGTCGCGCCGCCTGCGAAGCCCGCTGCTCCACGCAACGCGCCTGCCGGCAAGGCGAACCGGGCGCCAATCCAAGCCAAGAACCATCCCGCGAGCGCGCCCCAGCAAAACGGGAATCGGCCTGCCAATGCGCAGCAGCCGGCCAACAACAATCGCCCCGCCAATGCGCAGCAACGTCCCGCTGAGAATAATCGCCCAGGCCAAGCCGCCGAAAGCAATGCCAATCGCCCTGCTACTCCGCCACCGGCCAACAACCGTCCTGCGTCTGAGCCTGCGGTGAATAACAACCGCCCTCCTGCTCAGCCGGCTGCCAATGCGGTGCGTCCGCCCGCCGCACATCCGGCCGATGAGCAACTGGATCAGAAACACCAGCAGGAGAAGGCCGACCTGAGCAAGCAGCAGGATCAGGAGCGTCAAAAAGTAGAGCAGCAGCACCAGGAAGAAAATCAGCAGGCACAAAAACAGAAAGCCGACGCGGCCAAACAACAGCAGCTGCAACAGCAGCACCAGCAACAACTGGAAGATCTCCAGAAGAAACACCAACAAGAACAGCAGCAACTACAGCAAAAACAAGAAGAAGAACACAAGCAAGCTGCCCAGAAACCGGCGCCTGCCAAAGAGAACAAGCCGGAAGCCAAACCCAAGGACAAAGACGACCGCCCGCCACAATAGAACCCATAAAGCGCGCGTGCTGCCCTTCGGTAGAGAGGCCGGAGTTCAGTTTCGGCCTGGCAGTCTTTAAACGTAGACGGAACAGAGACGAATCCGCACCAGGATTCGCCTCTGTCGCTACAAACGACCTTAACTTGCTTTAGAATCAAAACCTTTCACGAATCCGGGGTGTTCCGAAGGCCCATTTACGCACGTTGAATCGACTGTGATATTGTCGAAATTCCGGCAATGACCACCCCAGCTCCCACGCCGCTAGCCTTTCGCCACGCGCTCGGCCAATTCGCCACCGGGGTCACGGTGGTCACTGTGGAATACGAACCGGGCAAGATTCACGGCATGACCGCCAACTCCTTCACCTCGGTCTCGCTCAGTCCGTTACTCATCCTGGTCTGCGTCGACCACCGGGCGCTCATGTTCCCGTTCTTGCACGAGCAGAAGCGTTTCGGCGTCAGCGTCTTGAAGGAACACCAGCAAGCTCTCGCAGAGTTTTTTGCTCAACCGGGACAAAACGAAGATGTCGAGGATCGCCTAAGCATCCGCTTTCGCCGCTCGCCCAGCGGCATTCCCATGCTCGACAACACGCTCGCGCGGCTGAGCTGCCGGGTAGCTGCCTCGCACGTCTCCGGCGACCACACGATCTTCCTAGCTGAAGTGGAAACTGTGGAAGTCAGCGAAGGCCAGCCCCTGCTCTTCTTTCGCGGCCGCTACCGCCAAATCGCCAGCTCGCAGGATTAGAGATCGGTGTCGAAGGCGCAAAAAATCAAAAATTGGTCATTTCGAGCGCGCGAAAAAACCGTATATTGACGCGTCATTTTGAATGCGAATACTCGGAAAGCTAATGATGGCCTCCGAGAGAATCGCGCTTGACGCCATATTCCGCGCCCCACGCATCGGTCATCTGCCCGCGAATCTCCCACAATTCCGGGAAGAATTTATGGCTCATGCCTTCGGACAAAATCTCCACCGGACGCCCTTTTAGCGATTTGGCTCCGAAACCAATGGTGCGATGAATCAATTGCATGTGCTCGTAGCGGAATTTCTGAAACAGTTCGTCAAATTCCGCCAGTGCCTCGGCTACGACATATGCATCGCCGTGGTTGTAGTGTGAATCGTAAATCTTTTCGATCGTCAAGCCATGCTTATCCAAATATTGGGCCTGAAAGGAATTCCAGATCGGCTGGTACATCCGCAGCAATATGCGGAATCCCGGGGACTCCTGCCCGCTGCCGTTTCCCAGCCGCGCGCGGATGGCCTGATATTCCTTGGGCGACATGGTCTCCAGCAGCGCCACTTGTTGAATCATCATTTTCTGCGCCAGATGCACGCGCCGAAAAAGTGTAATGACGCGATTGGTGTTCTCCGCCTGCAAGTAGTCATCGATATCCAGCAAGGTGTACGCGATCAACTTCATCCACAGCTCTTCAATCTGGTGCACCACCTGAAATTGCAGCTCGTCGGCATTGCACAAATCAGAAAACGGCGTCTGGCAGCTCAACAATGCCTTGGTTTGCAAATACATTTCGTAATCCAGCGTGCCTTCGCCGGCCATCGCCGCATAAAATAGTTCCCGATTCATGCAACCTCCTGAACGCGCACTTTAGCCAAGCGATATTTCCAAGTCGAATGAAAGGGAATTACGACTAACGGTCGGTATTACCGGAAGGCCGTGTGGACTCCGCGGAGTCTCCTGCTTCTTTGCGGTGGCTTTTCACTTCGCGCAGCGCATAGATGGGCTTGTTCTGTGATTCGTAATAGGTCCGCGAGCTGATTTCGCCGAGCAGCCCCATGGAAATAAACTGGATGCCGCTCACAAACAGCGCCACGGCCAGCAGCATCAGCGGCCCGTGAACGTTCATGATCGAAACGTGGTTATAAAACTTGGTGAACGCCAGAAAGCAGCCGATCAATACCCCGGAGCCCGCGCCCGCCAGTCCCAGCAGCCCAAAAAACTGCAGCGGCCGCGTGGAGTAATCCAGCAGGAACTTCACCATCAACAAATCCAGAAATACGCGCACGGTGCGACCGATGCCGTAATTGGACTTGCCGTTTTTCCGCTGCAAATTTTCGATCGGTACTTCCGCGATCTGTGCCCCGGTAGTCGCGGCCAGCGCGGGGATAAAGCGGTGTAACTCACCATACAGCTGAATTTCCTGAATAATTTCGCGGCGGTAGGCTTTGAAAGTAGTTCCAAAATCGTGCAAATCCACCCCGGATAACTTGGCCATGAGCCAGTTGGCCACGCGGCTGGGCATCTGGCGCATCAGCCAATGGTCCTTGCGATTGTGCCGCCAGCCGCTCACCAGATCGAAGCCTTCTTCGATTTTTTCGAGGAACCGCGGAATCTCTTCCGGATCGTGCTGCAAATCCCCGTCCATGGAAATAATCACGTCGCCGCGCGCGTAATCGAAGCCCGCCTTGAGCGCCGCGGTCTGGCCGAAATTTCGCCGCAACCGCACCAGGTTCACGCGCCGGTCGTGCTCGTAGATTTCCGACAAAACCTTAAAGGTGTTGTCCTTGCTGCCGTCGTCGACAAACACCAGTTCGTACGGTTCCCCGACGGAATCCATCACCTCCGTCAGCTTCATGTACAGCGGAGGAATGTTTTCCTGCTCGTTAAAGTAGGGAACCACGATCGAGTAGCGGATGCTGGCTTCGCTAACCATGTTTCGCCAATAATCCTTTTACGCTGCCGGCCCTAAGCTTCCTGAGCGACGAAAGCATAGTCTATCAGGCGAATCCCCCGCTCGGCGACAAGATTTCTAATCCCTTTGTCGGTCAGAATCTCGACCTCAAGCCGGCGCGAATCCTGCAGACGCGTGCCCGATTTCCGCAGGTCCGCATCCACATAACCCGGATGACACATCAATTCGGTGGTGCCTTCGGGCAACCCGCGCAGCAAACTGCCTACGCCGCCGCGGGTCAGCTCGCCGGTCTGCGCGATGCCGCAAAAATAATCGGCGGTGGCGATGCCGACGCGCTCCGCCTGCTCCCGCGCGTCACGCGCCAGCAGTTTCAGTCCACGGGCCTGTACGCCCTGTTTCATGACCATCCCAGCATGCTGATTTTCTCCCGCGGCCAGCGCCGCGCGCAGGGAGGACTCTTCGTGCGAAACGCGAATGGCCCCAATCTCGTGACGCTTCGCCAGCCGAAGCGCGATCTCAAACAGGCCCGGCAGCATGTGGACGTGTTTGTGCCCATCCAGATGTGTCGGGGTGATTCCGAATTCGCGCACGCGGCTAATCTGCGCGTCCCACTCTTCCTCTACCTCGTTCAGCGCGACCGCCCGCCGCGCAAGCTTGACCAGAACAGCCTCCGGTCCGCCGGCAAACTGTCCGTGATCGTTCAAAAGAGAGGATACCGATTCCGGGGAAGCGATCGGACATCCATCGCTCAGGTTTAGATGCACGCCGACGCCCAGCCCCTGCCGCGAAAGCGCCAGCTCCACCGCAGAAACAAATGCGCCGCCATTCGCCAGTATGGAGGTACTGGTGACAATTCCGCGCGCGTGGGCCTCGGCGATGCCGCGATTCACGCCTTCCGTCCAGCCCAAATCATCCGCGTTGACGATCAGATTTTTCACAGCATCGCGGCCCGACGAAAGCCGGGCCTTCCACGCATCCTGTACGTTCGTACAGCTATTGCTTGCGCCGCGCGCGGCACTTGTACTATTGACCCATCTTCCAGCCAACTTTAGCATGGCTTCATTGAGGGTGTGATGTCCGCAAATTTGGGCGCTCCAAAGACGCGAGAAAGCAAGGCCATCGGTTCGCGCTACCGTGAGAACCGCCGTGGCCGCCGGATGAACTCACGCGTTCCGGTGCGCCTCGAATGGGACGCCGCCGCCGGTCCGCGCATCACCGTGGAAGCGCACACGCGGGTGGTCAATCCCTACGGCTGCATGATCGTGCTGGAGCACTCGCTCGAACTCGAACATCGCCTGGCGCTTACGAATTTGGCCACGGAAAGCAGCAACGCCGCGGTGGTGGTTTGGAAGGGCTCTCCGCGTCCGGACGGCTGGGAATACGGTATCGAGCTGGTTGCACCTGAGATGGACTTCTGGGGATTAGAGCTATGAGCACCGTGCTGGACAAGAAGGTAGTGGTCGCGGCCTCCGGAGCGCGCCCTGCGACGCAACGCCCGGCCACGGCGGAAGAACGCCGGCGGGCGCAACGGGTGCTTCTACGCATGCCGATCATCGTGCATATCGCCGGCAAGCCTTCGCTGAACGCCTACACTCACACCGTGAGCCAAAACGGCGCGATGATCCTCGTTCCCGAACCGCTGGCGGAAGGTGCAAAGGTTTCCATCGAAAATCCCAAGACGCAAAATACGGTGGATGCCAGAGTGGTTCGCCCACCGCAAATCACGAGCGAAGGCTCGCTGCTTCCCGTGGAATTTCTATCGGCCTCTCCGCATTTCTGGAACGTCTTTTTCCCGCCGTCGGTAAATTAACCGAGGCACAAAAACTAAATTCTGTGTTGCGACTCTCTGGGGATTCGCGACACCCGTTTCACTAAACAAAACGGCGGCTCCGAAACCCTCGGAGCCGCTGTTTGTATCTGCCGCAGAAGCGCCCGCTTTCCCGATAGGGTCGGGGGCAACGCCAGGCAGCCGCTACGACTGCGTATGAGCTACTGCACCGAGATTTGCAGAACCGCGGATCCGGAAGTCGCGTAATTCGCATCCCCGCTGTACGTCGCGGTGATGTCGTCGATATGGCCGGTTCCACCACCTCCGCCGCCACCTCCGCCGCAGCCGGCAATGCCTACGGTTGCGCAAGCGAACAGCAACAACACCGCGTAGGCATAAACGCGCCGTTTGGCTGTGGGGACGCGAGGAAGCATCAGCAGGAAAAACGCCAACAAGACAAGCGCGGTGGTCCACAGCGGTCCAAGGTAGACGCGAGGAATCTCCCAGCGCGATGCCGGAGGAGCCAATAGCGATATCGAGGTCGGGGGTAAGGTCGCAGTGCACGAAGCTCCCGCGGTGGCGGTGGCGGCAGCGGGCGTGCACGTCGCGGGGCTCCCGAGCATAGCGATGACGTTGGTGTTTGCCTGCATTACGTAGAACTGCACCGTGCCCGTAGGCCCTTGCGAACTGTTACTGGAGGAAGATACGACTGCCGTGAACGTGATGCTGGCGCCAGGCAGGATCGAGGTCGAACTGGCACTTATGGCCGTTGCCGTCGCCGCGGTGGTAATCGTCAAGGCGCGGGCCGCACTGGTGCTGGAAGTGAAGCTGTGGTCGCTCGGGGCGAAACTCGCGGTCAGCGAGTGCGGTCCTCCAGGCAACTGGATCGGTTGATCCTCGGCAAAGCCAGTGTTGTTCAGCTTCGCAGAATTCGTAGGCGTCGAGGTGTTCGGCACCAAGAAATCGGGCAGAGAATTCCCGTTGTCGAGCAGGGTGACAGTTCCGTTCGGGCAGGGCAGCGAAGCACCAAACGCTTGAACAAGCACGGCGGTTGTGCTGAACGGCGGTGGAACGCACAGCGGGATTGCGGCGCCGGCAGGGTAGGTCTTGGTGACCGAGATCAGCAAGATATACGGCGAGCCGTATGGCAGGGACGTCGCCGAACTGAAGCTCGGATTGCCATTGGCGTCAAAGGTGACCAAGTTAACGGTCGTCTCGCTCTGCTGTGCGATAACGCTGTTCACGGACTCCGCACTCGAAGTGCTTGCCGCAAACGTCCCGTCGCCGCCGTAGCGCGCACTCACGGTATAAGGCGTTCCGCCAGTGCCGGGAAGCATGACGGTGGTCCCACTGTAGGTGCCATTAGAGGCGAGCTGGAACGTGTCGATGATCTGGATCGGTGCAATTGCGGGGTTAAACAGCTCGACGAATCCGGTCGGTGTTCCCGGCGACGTTGATGTAACCGCTCCGCTCACGCTGACTGCTCCTCCGTCGGTGATATTCACCGCTGCTCCGCTATTGAGCGAAAAAGTGGTGGTTGTGGGCTTGAAGCTCGCGGAAGCCCAATTCGTCAAAAGATTAGCGACGTTCACGGAACCGAGCCCGGTCGCTAAATCGTAACCCGCAGTGGTGCTGTAGGATGGCGTTATCGGCGTCACCGGCGTGACCCCGTCTGCCTGCACTTCGATGAGAATCCCGTAGGTCGAAGCGTCAGTCTGGTTGCTGCAGCCGAAGGTGTCGCCCTGACACGCCACGGAATTGTTGGATCCCGCCGGAATGTCATAAAAGACGCAGGTGCTTGCCGGGTTAGCGGCGGAGGTGCACGTCGAGCCAGCCTTGGCGGCGAGAGGATAGAGCACGTAGTTCGCATTGCCTTGGCGCTGGCCCGTCTTTTGATTCACGAGGGCCATAATGGCCGCGAACGCCGGCGATGACGCGGAGGTGCCGCCGACGCCTTGGAAATCGTTGTAGGGAGAATTAAGGTCGCACGATGAGGTGCTGCTTCCCGTCCCGGTGTTGGCGTCCTGCTCGCAGATGATATAGAAGCTGTAGTTCCGCCCGTTGCTGGCGAACAGCGAAACGTCCGGAAGATCACGCGCGCTGTCATTCGGCACGCCTGTCCCAGTTTGCCAACTGGGCTTTGGGTAGCCGTTGATACAGGTAATGTCACCGGCTTCATCCGTGGTCGAATTGGTGCAATTGCTCGGCCCCCCGGCGCCCCCGGTTATGTCAGGACCGTCGGACGTTAGTCCCGCCGAATCTTCATTGATAATAGTCGTCGTGCATGCCGTCGTAGATCCGCTCCTGGCGCACGAATCGTTCCAGGTAATCTCTGGAATGTACGAGAGCGCCGACGTCTGCGTCCCCGCCGCGTTGCTGGTCCAATAGGTGGCGCCATAATTGGTTAGGCTGCTATTGAAGTCCGTGCCTCCCACGGCCACGTTGAATGGCGTCGAGGCATCGCCACTGACGGCCTGGCCAAACACGGAGACGTCCAGATTGGAACCGTCTGGATCGCAGGCTGCCGAACCAGTGTCGCCTGCGGAAACCATGCCGCTGATACCCTGTGCCGCAGCCTGCTCCCACAACGCATTTTCCAATTGGTTGCCAGCTACGCCCTCGAATGGTTCGCACAATCCGAAACTCTTACTCACAACGGGGGCCAGATTATTGTTGATGGTGTACAGCACAGAGAGGTCCACGCCTGCGGCGCCGACTCCCGAGTCCGGTTGCTCGGTTACGACCAAAATGACCGTGGCGTTCGGCGCCACCGCACCAGCGATTTGGGTGTCTAGGTCGGCCTCTTCTTCGTCTCCGTTTATGCCCGGATCCGGTCCGTTGACGATGACGTTCGCCGATGTGAAGTTCGCAGGCAACCCAAAAATGCTGCGGTAGTCGATGACGTCCTGAACGTTAATGTTCGAGTCGTTCACCACCACGATGGTCTGCAATTGTCCCGCAGGATTGCCGTTGACCGTCGCAGGCACGCTGTAAATCTTGGCAAAGTCTCCGGGGCCTATGGCGTAGCAGGGCTGCGTTCCCGTCGCTCCGCAGCCATTGTATGTGAACAAGGGCTTTACTTCGCCAGTGGCTTTGGTTTTCCGGAAGGTTCCGAGATGACGGATATGCGCTCGCGGGCGAAAATTGGTGAGGCCCACAACACCGGCGATGACCGGAGAGAGGGCTGAGGGAATCTGTGGATCGCTAATATTCGCGTTGCGCAGTTGTCCGCGGATGAGGAATTTGTGGATGTCGGTGTGGAATGCTTCGCGCATCTGGCCCACATTGCCGGAGAACTCAATTTCGGTTTTACCGGCACCGACCTTAATATTTTGGAAACCGTGCGTGGTGAGCCACTGCGTCACGGCCAGCACGTCTGAGTCCGCAGGGCCGAACTGCGCGCCGAATTGCGCGGGCGTGAGCCATTGGTGATAGTTGGCGGAGGTGCGATTCTGCTGGTCGTCGAGCAACTGGCGGAGGGCCGCCTCCTGCTGCGAACTTCGCTGCAACAATACCAAGGCGCGTGTCGCGGGCTGTGCGTCATCGACCGCACCTTGGTCGAATTTCGAGCGTGCTTGAGGATTTACGTTGCCGCGCAGTGTCACCAACTGATGGTCGTCTACCGCCTGCGTGACGCGTGACGACACTGCGGCAGGGCCCGCGGTCTGCGCTTGCGCCAAGGGAGCTGCCAGTGCGATGCACGCGACCAGCGAAGCGAGTTGGAATAGGCGGGACAGTTGCGACAGAGTGCTTTTCATGGGTGGTCCATTTCGGATTGGAATTGGGTGTTTAAATGACGCGGCACCATGGTTCTCAGGTGCGCCTCAAAATTCGAGCGGTATTCACCTTAACATGCACCCGCGAGACGGGTTGGCCAGATTTCAGTCACGACCCCTTAATGTACACGGCCCACAAATGCTGTTTCGGATGCCGCGGCCGCGAATCGGGATGCTCCTACAACCCCGAGGCGCACACATTGTTGCGCGGGAATTGCAGAGCATCGTCTCGAACGGATGCAAAAGCCAGAGACTGCGTGGAAACGCGGAACATGGTTTCTTCAAGGGAATCGCCTATAAGCTACTTCCTTGCCAGCGGCCACTTTAGTTCCCGGAGTTATTCCCATCTACGGTGGCTTCGCCCGCCTTCAGCGGCGCTGCGTTTTCCGCATATTTGGGATGAGACCTCTCGGTTTCTGCCGCATCCAAGTCTTGCATCGCTAATTGCAACCGGCCGCCGTTTTTCGGGCGCGGCCTCTGGAGAGATACGTCATGGCAAAAATGAAAGTAGCGCAGGTAGCCAAACCGCACGCCGATTTTGAACTGGTAGAGCGCGACATTCCGCAACCGGGCCCTGGCGCCGTGCGCATTAAAGTGCACGCTTGCGGCATCTGCTTCAGCGACCACGTTACGAAGGACGGGCTTTTTCCGTGGATTACTTACCCGCGCGTGCCGGGGCATGAAGTTGCCGGCGTGGTTGACGAGGTCGGTTCGGGGGTTACCGGTTGGAAGAAGGGGCAACGCGTGGGCGTGGGGTGGCACGGCGGGCAGGATGGGACGTGCTTATCGTGCCGACGCGGCGATTTTATCATGTGTCAAAACGCAAAGATCACGGGAGCAACGTTTGATGGTGGTTACGCTGAGTACATGGTTGCGCCACAGGAAGCCGTGGCGGCCATGCCGGACGGCTTAGATTTTGCCGAGGCGGGCCCGCTGATGTGCGCCGGGATCACCACGTTTAATGCGTTGCGGCATAGCGGAGCGCTGCCCGGAGATCTGGTGGCGGTGCAGGGGATTGGCGGGTTGGGACATCTAGGGGTGCAGTTTGCCAGCAAATTCGGCTACCACACGGTGGCCATTGGGCGCGGTCCGGAGAACGCCGAGTTGGCTAAGAAGCTGGGCGCCGCGGAGTACATCGACAGCAAAGCTACGAATCCCGCGCAGGCGCTGCAGAAATTAGGTGGGGCGCAAGTGATCTTGGCCACGGCAACCAGTTCAAAGTCCATGTCGGAACTTGTCGATGGGCTGGGACCGAATGGCAAGTTGCTGGTTGTCGGAGCGCCGCCCGATCCGATCGAGGCCACGCCAGTTCAGCTGATTTTTCACAAGGCCAGCATTCAGGGCTGGTCTTCGGGCATCCCAACCGATTCGGAAGATACCATGCGGGTCGCGATGCTCACCGGAGTGAAGGCGATGATCGAGAAATTTCCATTCGCGCAGGTGAACGAGGCATATGCACGGATGGCTAGCGGGCACGCACAATTTCGCGTGGTGATTGAGATGTAAGGCGCTCCGGGCCGCCACAGTTCAAAACGGCAGCGACGACAAATCCAAATTACCGCCGGAGAGAATTATTCCTAGTTTTGGCGGCCGCGCATCGCTGCGCGGCGGTAGATTCAGCCCTTCGAGCGCGCCCTTTCGTAACAATGGGGCGACGGCTACAGCGCAAGAGGGCTCGATGATGATTTTCATGCGCTCCCAGACCAAGCGGGTGGCGGCCACGATTTCGGCTTCGCTTACCAGCAAAATGCCCGTTACGCGCTCGCGCAAAATGGCGAAGGTGCGCGCGGAGAGCGAAGCGCGCAGGCCGTCGGCGATGGTGTCGCTGGATTCGAGGGTCTGCAACGTGCCGGTGGTGAGCGAACGGTAGGCATCGTCGGCGCGCTCCGGCTCGCAGCCGAACACGCGCACTTGCGGGCGCCGGCCTTGCGCGCCGAGGCACGTTCCGCTAAGCAGTCCACCGCCGCTGACGGGGGCAAACACTGCGTCCAGGTCACCCATGTCTTCGAGCAGTTCCTTGGCGGCGGTGGCTTGCCCGGCGATGATGCGGTCGTCGTCATAAGGATGCACCAGCACGGCGCCGGTTTCCGCTTGTACACGAGCGGCAGCTTCGGCTCGCGCGGAAATGGTCGGTTCGCAAAATGTGATGCGCCCGCCGTAGGCCTGCACCGCGGCGCATTTCACTTTTGGAGCGTTGCGCGGCATGACGATGTAGGCCGGTACGCTACGCCAAGCCGCAGCGCACGCCACCGCGGCGCCGTGGTTGCCGCTCGAAGGCGTGACGATCCCGCGCGAGACTTGCTCATCACTCATGGAAAGGATGGCGTTGGACGCGCCGCGAATTTTAAACGAACCGGTTTTTTGAAAATTGTCACACTTGAAAAACAATTGTGCGCCAGCCAGGGCGTCTAGCGACGCAGAAGTCAGCACCGGCGTGCGGTGGATGCGCGGAGCGATCCGCGCATGAGCCGCCACGATCGTGGCCCAGTCCGGCACGCCCGTGAACGGCTGCTGCAGACGTTTTTCTGTAGGCGGAAAGGTCACTATTCCCATTATGCATCGACGAAGGCCGAATGCCAGGATTCGGTTCGGTGCGGCGAGGCGCCATTTTGGAGTTACGCGGAGCCCAGTTTTGCCACGCAGGATTACGTCGCAAAATCGCGCGAGCGAAGATATGTTCGTTGGCGCAAACAATACTCACGGCCCCGTCGCACTTGACGTTCGCCCGAGCGTTGCCTAGTATCGAATGACCCCCCAATCTCGCGTTTCCGCGTAGAACCCTTCCGCTCGCGCGGAGGAGGAAAGATGAAAGTTTCTGAAAGACGTCAGCTCACCCGATACAACCTGCGCACGCCGCTGCGTTTCCGCGCTGTCGGGTTGTCTTCGGACCGGACGGAACATTTTACGGAAGCATTGAACGTGTCTCGCGGAGGATTTTTTTTCGTATCGTCGGCAGCGCTGCAGATCGGCATGCCTATTGAAGCTACGCTGCGCATGCCCATCGAGGTCACCGGCAAAGAAGCGGAAGAGACGCGCTGCACGGCGCGGGTGGTGCATGTGCGGAATGAGCCTTATGGCGATGGGCGCATCGGGTTTGGCGCGGAGATAGAAGAGTTTCGCGCGCGCCAGTCGCTGGGCACCGTGTCGGTGGCCGCCGATCGTCACGCCAACTAAACGCAAAACTTTTCGTTAAGGTTTTGCGGCGGGAACGACCGCGATGGTTTTCGCGCTGCCAACATTGTCAAACTGGTCGTAGGCGCGGACGGCGATGGTGTGTTCACCGGGGCGCAAATCGGAGACCGTGAAATCGTAGCGCTCCTCGGGAGCATCGCTGATGTGACTCGTCGGCGCGCACAGAATCCATTCGCCGCCGTCAACGCTGTACTGGGCGCGCTCGATGCTGGTGGCGGCATCGCGCGCGCTGAATTTCACGCGCAAAGCATTCGCCGCAGCCAGATTGTTCGCAGCCTGTAAATTCTCGATCAGCGGCGGGGTGTTATCCACTTCGAAGCGCTCGCTTTCGCGCTCCGCCGATAACGCCGTGGCAGGCGGATTCGACGCCAGATCGCTGGCGACAATTTTCAAATAATAGCCGCCGTCGGGCATCGTGGTGGTGTCCCAAGAATAAAATTTCTGATCGAGCTTATCCTTTAACAGATTCCACTGGTGTTCATTTTCGCCGCGAAAATAAACCGCATAACGCAAGTCATCGTCATTCGCGTCGTGGGCATTCCATACCACGGTTTCGTAGCCTTTTTGCAACACGCCCTGTGGCGGCTGCTCGAAGCGCGGCGAGAGAATGGCGCTTTGGGTGATGATTACGCCGTTGGTGTTATCCGACGGCGGCATTTTCAAATTTACGTTTTGCTGCTGGCCGGGCGTTACGACGAACGCCGTCTGCGCCCGCACGCCGGGATCCTGCAACACGATGCCGTCAATCACGGGAGCCACGTTGCGCGGCAGATAGGCTAGGCTGACCCAATAAATTCCATCTCCGGGGCGTCCGTCGTGAATCACGGCTTTCCATTGCGCATAGCGCGCCGAAGGGGCTTCGACGTCCGAGCCCGAATGTATATATGGACCAAACCATCGCGACCATTCCGGACCAGGTTCTTCGGTGTTTCCGGAGCGCACAAAAAATTCCAACCTCGGCTCATCGCCCGCGGCCTGTTTCTTCGTGCCGCCCTGCGCAGCGCCCGGTGGTATCGGAGGGCTCCACCATTCCACGCGGCCCCATTGCGAAAAAATCTGTGCATCGAAGGAGTGGGATTCGTATGTACCTTCCGGTTCGTATTCGGGGCCAAAAGAAAAAACCTTGCCGGGGTTCGCGGTGCACAAGAACGTTTTTCCGTCGCTGATCCGTGCAATTCCCGTGATTTGTGCCGAACCGGCTTTCGCCAGTTGGGCATAAGCGCCGCGCTTATCGATGGCTAGCAGCGAGCCGTTATTGCCGGTGCCGGCCAGCAGGCGACCGTCAGCGGCCATGGCCAGCGAGTAGACCACGTCCTCCCGCGAACTCCACAATTCTTGCGGTGCGCCATCGACGCTGATGCTGTAAATACTGCTCGAGATCATGGCGGGAAAGGGGGTGAAAATCGGTTGCGGTCCGCCCCCGGAAATAATTCCCGTGGCGGTAAATGTGGTGGTGCCTTGCGGGGTGGCGATTACGGTGGTGGGAGGTTGCCCGGAGACGTGCTGTTTTTCGCCGATCACCGCGGCATAAATCGTTCCGTCGCCGGCGACAGTGAGTGCGGTGACCTCGCGTTTCGTGCTCTCGTACAGCACAAATCCATCGGCGCTCCCTTTGGAATCGATACTGCCGTCTTTTTTGTCCGTCTCCCTCGCGTGCGTGGCGCGGTCGCGTGCGGAAATTCGCAGGACGCGGCCGCTCGGCTCCGTGCCCGCCAACAGTGCGCCTTTGCCGTCGAACGCCAGCACGCGAATGTGCGCTTCATCGCTGGCATAAAAAAGCGTGCTCTTTCCATCTGGCGTAACCGCAAAAACCTGCCCCTTGTCGCCGGTGGCAACGTATAGAGTGCCATCCGCTGAAAAGGCCAAATCCCAAATGTATTTGGTTTTGGGATCGAAGTAAACGGTTTTCTCGCCGCTGGCGGAAACCTTGTACACTTTGCCTTCGGGAGAAGTGCCCACATACAGCGTGCCCTTCGCATCAAACGCAATGGTTTGCGCGGCCAAATCCGTCGAGTCAAAAACCGAAACAGGCTTGCCCGCGCCATCAAAGCGGAAAACCTTCGCGGGCGAACCGCCCGCGGCGTAGAGACGCCCATCCGGCGCGACGCGCAGCGACCACAGATAGGAGGCATCGGCATCCGACAGCAGCGTAAACTTCGGCGCCAGTTCAAGCCGCCCATCGCTGCGCACCGCCACGCCATGGGCCGTGCCCTTCAAAAACTCGTCGTAAGAGGATTGCCGCCAGCGCCGCGTGTGTTCCGCGGATGCGGAAAAGCACAGCGCGAAAAATAACGCCGCCAGCAAGACGCCGCGGAAACAGGTGCGTTCGCCCGCGAGCGTCCCGCTCGTCGTGCATTGTCGGCTAGCGCGAAGCAGTTTTGGCACCTGGGTCATTTGCGATTTCACCGGACCTGCAAATTCAGAGAGATAACCCCCGCCACCGGTCCGCCAAGCGGGATGTAAGCTTCGCCAGCCAGCGATTCGCGCAAGACCTGTACGCTTCCCGGCGCTGGACGGCCATCCACTACATTAATCTCGGACAGAGGCACGTTAGGAAGTTCCTTGTCGTCCCAAAGCAAGGTCGGCGATGGGGAAAAGAGCCCAACGTAGACACGATCGTTGCGCCGCTCGCGATTCATTAACGCTATCAACTGATCCATGCCACCTGCATTGCCCGCACCCGCCAGCGCAAAACCGCGCGAAGCGTGATTCAAGGTATCTGCATCGGTGACCAACACGCGGAGCGTGGTGCCGCGCGCTATCTGGTCCGGAACACGCACGGTCGTCTCTTCCACGCGCGGCGCACCGCGATAGGGATGCAGAAGCACCCGTACGCGCAAGGTTTCCCCGGGCGCCGCTTCGCCTTTTTCGAGCCACGCGCTCTCAATGGTGTACGATCGGTGCCCCGGAACGCTCTCCACCTTCAAGCCGATGTGTTCCACGATCGCGGGCTCAAAAGTGTTGGTAAATAATCGGCCAAAGATCGATTGCATCGTCAACGCAATAGGCAAACCGTCCGGGGTCATGGCGTCTCCGGGAGCAAAGGTATTTTCGATCTGCACCGGCGCATGACCCTGTAGTTTAATTTCCCCTGAAAGATGCAGCGTAGTTCCTTCGCCATAGACACTGTTCTGCGAGAGGCCATTGAACACAGTCATGGCCACCAGCAAAGGCGTGAGCTTTGGGTGATCGATCACTTCAAAATGAAATGTCTTTTCGCCCGCTGCGCCGCGAATCGTGAGATCCAGAGGCACCATCGTTGGCGGCGCGCCCAGCTTGCCGGTCACCGCGGTGATGTGGTCGCCGGTTATGGTGCCGATATTGCCAGCGACGTTCACGATTTTCGTGGAAGCCAGGGAGGAAGATAGTGTGGTCACCACGCGAGAACGCGCCATCGGAATTTGCACATCGCCGAGGCTGAGAAACGGATGGCCGCAGAGAAAAACGCGATCGCCGCGCACCGCCGTCACGGTACACGCCGAACTGATCGACGCGTCGCCCTGCACTAACACCATGCCAGCCATGTCGCCGGCGACCAATTGCTGGTCGTTCCTGTTTGGCGCGGTGGTGCCGCCTTGCGCCGCCACAAAGCCAAAGTTTTGAATCTGCGCCGCAAAAGGCTGCAGCGATGCTGCTGGAAATCCCGAAAAGAAAAGCGGTGTTTCAATAGGCGCGAGCGCCGAACCGGAAGGCAGGCCGTTGCTGGCCACTTGCGTGGATAGGGCGAAATTCTCGGTTGTGGGGAGCGCGCGAGCGCCTTGCGATAGTGGCTCCAGGACGTCACGAATCGGCGTTACCCCGGCAATCGGTTCCTTGGTGAAGATTCCAAGTTTCAGCGACAGCGCGCCCGCCAGCTTTCCCTCCAGGTACACCGGGCTGCCGCTCATTCCGGCCACCACGCCGGTGTGCTCGACCCTGGCACCCTTCAGTTGCACCAGGATGATCGACTGGCGCGGGCCCAAGAAATTGTCCAGAACTCCGAGCACTACCAAATCAAACTTCTCGATCTCATCCCCGGCAAAAATCGTGTAGGAGTAACCTTCCATCCCGGGCCGCACATCGGTAAGCGGCATAGTTTCAGGGGCTTCGGAAGACGTCGCTTCAGAACGCGCGGGAGGGCCGGCAATTGCGTTGAAGGCACCGTAAGCCATGAAAAGCGCCGCGATGACTAACGGCAGAAAGCGGCGTGGAGAAAGTGCACCGAACAAGTTAAACCGGACCGGAGGCATGAACTGCTTATCTTACGCGGCAGAGTACAGCGAAGCAATCAAACCAGCGTTCGCGTCTGAATAGTCCCAATGACCCAGCAGTTCTAGTATCCAGACTTGCATCGCGAGTGGGCGCGCAAACGCAGAATTTTCGTTACGATCGGGATAATCGGGCTCTGGTCTCATGGCGCAGTGATATACGAGCCCAGCAGCGACGGGAGTCTTGACCACGTCGCAACCTCTCCGCCATCGTGTATATTCATTCCGTGGATCTGAAACTTACGCACATCGAAGCGCGCGTTCTGGGCGCGCTGGTCGAAAAAGAAGTCACTACCCCCGAATACTATCCGTTGTCTTTGAACGCACTGATCAATGCGTGCAACCAAAAATCCAATCGCGATCCGCTGATGCATCTCGATGAAGATGCGGCGCGGCACGCGCTTCGCGCTCTGAGCGAGCAGTTGCTCGCGCGCTCCGTGGCCGGGGACAGCCGAGTTGCGAAATTTGAGCATCGTCTTGGCGAAACCTTTAATTTCGATCGTCAGGAAACCGCCATTCTGTGCGAGTTGCTGCTACGCGGTCCGCAAACTCCTGGCGAACTGCGCAGCCGCGCCGAGCGCATGCACCCCTTTGAAGATCTCAGCGAGGTGCAAACCACGCTGCAACGGCTGATGCGCCGAGAGCCACCGCTGGTGAAATTATTGCCGCGCCAGGCAGGGATGAAGGAAGCACGTTATGCGCATTTGCTGTGTGGGGATGCGCAAACTGGCGCTGTTGAAAAGCATGAGCCCCGGGACGCGGCGGAATCATTGGCGAATGGCGCAGGAACCGGGCAGTTCACAAAGTTGGAAGTCGAAATAAAAGCCCTGCGTGAAGAGGTTCAAGCTCTAAAGCAGCATTTCGCCGATTTTCGCAAACAATTCGAGTGAAGGCTGGCGGTTTTGCAGCGAACTCTTACGGGAGGCGCTTTTCTCACATTCCTCCCAGCGTCGTTCTTCATTCGTGCGGCTAAACCCGGCGCTAATCCATGTGCATATGCATCGCGAAGATTTTGTCGAGGGAATCTTCGTACGGGTAAACGTGCGTCATCCATCCAAAAATCACCGGATGAAAATGCCCGCCCGCCGCATCGCAAGCTTCCTGCGTGGCGATGGACCCGCGCAAGCCAAATTTGGTCCAATCCACCCTGGCGCCTTCACTTCTCGGCGGAATGCACAGATTCGTATGCAAGTGCCACATCGCCATGCTCAGCGGAACGCGTTCGTTCAACTGGTCTTCGGTAGCCCGCTTCGGCATCGTATACATCGCGCCGACCAGTTCGTACCCCGTTGCTGTTTTCTTGTATAGCAGGGAAGTCGGCCGCCCCGCGTCAAAGGTAAACGCTTCCAGGAATCCATTTTTGTAGTTGGTGAAATGATATTCGAGCTGCGGGAATTCCGGGTGAAAAATCTTGTAGCCGTCGTTCAGCGCGACGTGATAGTCCTTATATCTCTCGATACCCCCACGCAGTTCCTTGACGATCTCGTTGGCGCGATCCACATCGCCGGGAGCCTGCGGCCGCATCGCCGTCATATACATGTGCAAACTGTGCGCATCGTGATGCGCGCCGCTCATGGCATCGACCGCTGCTCCTTCGTTCGATTTCTCGTCGTCGCCCATCTTCATTCCGGGCATGCCGGCATGGTCCGATTCCTGTGTGGTCGCGGCGCCGCTCTCGGCGGCGACTTCACTTGCCGCTGGTCCAACTACGGGCGCGTGATGCCCTGGCATCGCCGCCAGAAGCACGCTCACGGCAAAGAGTGCCGCGAAGGCGATACCCGCCTTGGTCACCAAATGTAGGAATGTACTGCGCGCTGACATAACCATTCTCCTTAATTAATAATACGCATGGGACCTCTTTGGAGTTTCATTCGTTTGCAAGGGAGTGTCCCGACGAAAACTGTACGACCGGCCAGCTCAGCGACCGGCTTGCAAGAACCGGAAACCGGAGAGGATGGCCGCACCCGGTGTTCGGCGAATCCGGCGTGCTAAAATCCACTGGTGAAAAAACAGACGATTCATCCCGCCAAAGCCATCAGCGGAGGGATTGAGCTCCCAGGCGATAAATCCATCTCGCACCGCTACGGCATGCTGGCGGGCATCGCCGAAGGCACCAGCGAGTTGCGCCATTTTTCCGCTGCTGCCGATTGCCACAGCACGCTCACGTGCATGCGCGCTTTGGGCGTAGAGGTAAAAATCGGCAAGGACGTCGTGCAGGTGACCGGACACGGACCATATGGCCTCCGGCAATCTCGCAAAGCCCTGGACGCCGGAAATTCCGGAACCACCATGCGCCTGTTGGCGGGAATTCTAGCCGGCCAAGCTTTTTCCGCCACGCTCACCGGCGACGCCTCGCTGCAAAAGCGTCCGATGAAACGCATCGTGGCGCCCTTGCGGCAAATGGGCGCGGAGATCATCGCGCGTGAAGATCAATTTGCGCCACTCGAAATTCGCGGCGCAAAATTGCGCGCCATGGCTTACGAAATGCCCATGGCCAGCGCGCAGGTAAAATCCGCGGTTCTCTTGGCGGGGCTTTTCGCCGACGGTGTCACTACGGTGGTGGAGCCTGCGCGCACGCGCGATCACACCGAATTAGCCCTCGAAGAATTCGGAGCGCACATCGAACATCACGGCTTGACGACGGCGGTGCACGGTCTTGGCGCGACGAGTGGCCACGCCAAGTTAACTGGGCGTTCGCTCGACGTCCCCGGAGACTTATCCTCGGCGGTTTTCTTTATCGCGGCTGCTTCGTTATTTCCGGAATCGAGCCTGCTCATCCACAACGTAGGCCTTAATCCCACGCGCACCGCGATACTGGATGTCTTTCTCGCGATGGGCGCAGCGATCAAGACGCCGTCGCTCCGCACTGCGCACGGGGAAGTCGTCGGTGATCTCGCGATTAAGGGAGGAGCGTTCAAAGGCGGAATCATCGAGGGCCACACGATTCCGCTGGTCATCGATGAATTGCCGATGCTCGCGGTGCTCGGTCCGTTCACTGAAGAAGGCATTGAAATTCGCGATGCGGCGGAATTGCGCGTGAAAGAGAGCGACCGCATCGCGGCGCTAGCGGAGAATTTGCGGCGGATGGGCGCGCAAGTGGAAGAACGTCCCGATGGACTGCGGGTGGAAGGGCGCAAAGCCGGAAAATTGCATGGCGCGGAAATAGAGCCGCATGGAGATCACCGCATTGCCATGGCCTTCGCGGTTGCAGGCCTGGCCGCGGAAGGGAAGACCGTCATCCGCGACGCGGATTGCGCCGGAGTCTCGTTTCCGAGTTTTTACAAAGAGCTCGATCGCCTGGCACAACGGTGAACTGGGAACACTGAACCAGGGACGCCGCCCTGGTTCTACGCCTGTGGGTCAGCGCTCGCCTTCGGAGCAGGCGCAGGTCTCGCGGGAGCGGATTTCGGGCGCTCTGGACGCTCGGGAGCTTCCGGTCGCTCCGGAGCTTCCCGTCGCTCCGGAGTTTCTGGCCTCTCGGGTCTCTCAGGAGCGGCGGTAGTAGTCTTGTGCAGCGAGATGGAGCCGTAGCTGGTCCTCAGCACAATTTTCGGTCCGCGACCCGTGCCGACTTTTCCTTGCAGGTGAGCATCGCCGGATTGCGAAGTTTGCGCCAGGGTCCCGCCCTCAAAATCGGAACTGATGTCGCAGGAGTGGCAATCGGCCACAATTTCAAAGCTGGCGGTACCCGGCAAGCTCAACGAAATCGTGGAATTGGAATTCGTAATCTGTACATCGTCTTTGGGCGCTGAGGAAAAGCGCACGTCGACGCTGGCGTCGCGATCCTGGACTTCCACTTTGCCACCGGCGTTTTCGATATCAATATCGTATTTGTTGGTGCGCAGTGTTAGATTCCCGGGAGCGTCGGCAATTTCCAGATTGCCGGAACTGAATTCCATGTGCCCGTTGAGTTGCGTGAGCGTCAAATCCGTGCGCTGAGAAATAAACCGTACGCCCTTGGCGATTTTTTCCGCGCGAATCGGTCCGTAAAATTCTCCGTTGAGGGTCAAGCCACCGGTAGCACTGATTACGTCCACTTGCCCGCCGCGCCCTTCGAGCTTCACATTCCCCTTGGTGTCGGACACCCGAATATCTCCCTTGCGGGCCTCGATGCTCACATCGTCGCCGCTATCGCGCACGTCCACGTCTCCATCGCCGTTATTGATGGTCACCGGCTCGGCCATGTCAGAGACGCTCACGTCGCCTTTATCGTTGCGAATGGTCACCGCGGATTGCGGCGGCACGGTGATATCCATATCCACGCCGATGCGTTCGTCGTTCCCACGCAACCCGGTTGGGCGAATGTCGTAACCGTCGCCGTTTTGCGCGATCTCCACGGAAACCGGCTTGCCCAGCTTCTCAGCGTCCCGCTCCGTCCAACCGTGCACGTTGGTTTTTCCGGAGACGCGAATCTCCGCGCCCTCGCCCGGACGCACGCTAATATCGCCGTGCATCCCTCGGACGGTGATGCGCGAATCGGCGGGTACTTTCATTGGCGCAACATCCAGGTCAAACGGATAGGAGTTACCGAGATTTATGCCGAAGTCGCGGGAGAGGTGCTTTTGGCCTTCCTCGACCCCAATGATCACACCCACGATGGCCAACACTGCGATCACCACAAAAATTTCCCCGCCGGTGATGCGTGCCGCACCAGGTTGCACGTACCGTGCGCCGGCCGTGCGTTCGTATAGTTTGATCAAGCCGAGTGCGATGATCAGCAGTGGCCACCAGTGCGTGAACAGACGGCCAAGCTCAAAGCCGCGATACTCATGCATCAACAGCAAAGCGCCGAAAATGATCAACACCAATCCGCTAAAGAGGCCACTGCTTTGGCGTGGGCTGTAGGCCATTCGCGTTACCGGCTCTGTCCGGGCAGAGGACCCTGCGGCGGAATGGGCGGCACGGTATTGACGGGCGTTTCAATATGGCCGTCCATCGGCGCGAGCGAAGACGCGAGACTGACGATCCCCAACACCACCAGGACTACGGGCCAAGTGTGATGAATGGAGAGATAATCGCCGTGCATCTCGTTAAGCAGGAAAAGAATGCCGAGGGTGATGATCACCGCGGGGCCCCGCAAGCTACGAATGGTGCAGCGCGGACATTTACAGCGGCAATTGGTATCGTCAGGCATAATGTTTTAGAGCTCCTAGAAATGTTTCCCCATCCGGTTGCGGAACATCAGCACGCCGACACCGATCAGAACCAGCGGCCACAACTGCCTCGCTCGGTAAAAGGCGAACCAGGAGAAATTGTTCAAGAGAAACAGTGCGCCAAGCCCGATTAAAATGATGGGGCCGATGGGACGTTCTTTGCTCCACGATTCCAGCGGGTCGACGGTCACTTGGCCGATGCTGCGGGCCTTGGCGGTGCGCATGGCATCGAAAGCCATGTAAAAAATAAATCCCGCGAGCAGCAACGAAAGCGTGACTTCACCGCTGTCCCCGATGTCGCTGCTAAGTCCGACGATCATGGCTGCAAAAACGACAATGTGGATTAGCGCCTTGTTATATTCCCCGTTGTAAACCGCGCCTAGCCCAGGAAAAAGTCCCAGTACGAAGGCCACGCCCGGATTCGTGATACGCGAAGCGGGAAGCACGGGAACTCCCGGGGCCATCGGCACCCCGGGGGCGTAAGGCTCTGTTGTGCTGGGAGCGAACGCCGGCGATTCTGGAGAGACAAGCGTTGGCGGAGGCGGACTCTGCAAGCCCAGCGTAGCCGCCAGGCAATCCTCGCAATAAATCACATCGCGCACCGGCCGTGCGCAGACCGAGCACAGTGCCTTACCGCAATTACGGCAATACGCTACCGCGTCCACATCGGGATGCACGGCACACTTCATGGAGTTTTCCTCCCATTACCGCTTCCTGGAAAAAGGGTGCCGGCAGAAAGGGGAACTCCGGTCAAATACGCTCCCGAACTGATGGTGGTGGCCAAAAGTTGCAGATTGCGGTCGACCGCTGTGGCGCGATTTTGTTGATTCGGCCCGGCGGGCTTGCTGCCGTCCGTTCGGCCCGGCGCTTGATTCGGCGTGCTCGTGGGGACGGTGTCTTCGTTGGATGCGGGCAGTTCGTTGTCTTGACGCAGCCGCGTTTGAATTTCGTATACCACGCGAAGGTCGCTGACGAATTTCGCGCTTCGTGCAAACGCCAGATGCGCCTGGCGATCTGCGTTGCGCGCGATGGATCCGGGCTGCAAATCCGCCATTTTGGGATGGCGCCAGGAAAATCCCGAAACGCTGGCGATCATAATAAATGTTGCGGAGAGCGACAACGCGCCATAAGCGAACCGCGGCATACCAATCCCGCGCAGCCAACCGAAAAATCCCGGAGCAGCCACCGTGGTTTCCCGCGGCCCCAGCGTCTTGTTCAATATCGCGTAAACCAGCCGCGACGGAGGTTCGAGCTGGTCCATGTTCCGCAAACTGCCGACGAGTTCCGAGACGCTGGTGAGCAGCGGCGCGCAACGCTCGCAGTTCGCCGCGTGTGTCTCGAGCGCCGCGCGTTCCGCCGGTTGCAGCAAGCCTTCGAGGTAATCGCTCAACTGCGTTTCCGTTAGTTCGCAAGTCCAGTTCATATTTTGCTCTCCGCTCACGATGGGCGTACTCCCATCTGTTGGAGGATGCGGGCCAATTCGATGCGCCCGCGGTTAATTCTAGATTTTACCGTTCCTTCGGGCACGGATAAAACCTGTTGTATCTCACCATATTCCAATTGCTGCAAGTCCCGGAGGATCACCGCTTCGCGCAATTCCGGCGAAAGCTTAGTGAGCCCCACCTGAATCTGGCTGCTCAGTTCCCTCAGGAGCGCCAGCTCATCGGGGCGACGCGCCGCAGACTGCTTGTTTTCAACCACGGGCATCGCGTCATCGAGCGAGTCGGTGATGCGATCTCTTCTGGTTCTACGGTAATGGTCGATCAACAAATTGCGCGTCACGCTGGTCATCCATGTAACAAATCCGCCGTGGGCCGAACGGTAGCTGGCCAACGTGCGGTATACCCGGAGGAAAACCTCCTGCGACAGATCCTCGGCTTCCGTGCGATTACCCGTGAACCTGTAGCAAATGTTAAAGATACGCCGCGTGTGGCGGCGCACAAGTTCCTCCCAGGCCGAGCCGTCGCCCTGGAGGCATTGCTGGACCAGTTGGGCATCCTGCTCCAACGTCTCATCAGCCTCGGATCCTGCTACCGCGCAAGGGGTTAGCCCGTGGCACCCAGTTTTGCCTGGCCACCTTCAGCGCCAACCTTGGCCCGCAATATATGGAACGCAAAATGCTCTCAAAAAGTTCCCTGTAAGCTCGAACACCGCCGCCCATGCTGCCTCGCATCTTATCCGCCCTCGCCCCGCTTCACAAGCGATTGGGTGCCTTTCAGGAGCACAGGCACTCTTGCCTGTGCCCGATGGCGCGCTCCGCACGACGCGGCAACGCAAGAGTGCCTGCTACTGTCGCCCTCGCGGCTTGACGATGGTAGCCGCGGCCAGTACGCTCGTTACGCATGTCCTCCACGTCGAGAAAAATTCTGCTTGGCCTGCTTGCCGTCCTCGTCGTGGTGTTCATGATTCACCAAGCCCACGGCCTTTCGCACATCGGTAATTTCAGCGGTGCCAAGCTCATCGACGCCATTCGTAGCGCCAACTTGCTATATCTCGGCGCGGGGCTGGCGCTGATCTACATTTGCTTCGGCATCCGATCGCTGCGCTGGCAAGTCTTCCAGCGCAATCTCGGAACCGCGCATTACTCGGCCATCCTTAAAATGACCATCGCGGGTTTTGGCGCCATATTTTTGTTGGGGCGCGCTGGCGAGCCCGCCCGTCCGTTGCTCATTGCGCGCAAAGAAAAACTTCCCGTCGCGGACATTTTCGGAGTCTACATTCTGGAGCGCCTTTTCGACGCTGCCAGTACCGCGGTGATCGCTGCCATCGCGCTGATTTTATTCCAAGCCCAGGTACACACCGGCGAAACGGCCGGCAAGCTCGAAGCAGCCGCACGCACTACCGGGACACTACTCTTCGTCGGCATCCTCGGCGCCGTCGCCATGCTGGTATATTTGCGGCTGCATGGCTCCTTCTGGCTGGAAGCGCGTTTGACCGGATGGAAACGCACCCCAGGCTGGCGTTCCGCCGTGGCCCGAATTCTCCTGGGCTTCGTCGGCGGGGTGCAAACGATCCGATCCTGGACCGACTTGTCCCTCGCAATATTTTATTCCGCGGTGCACTGGTTTCTAATCGTGGTGGTGTACTTTTTGGTGCTCCACAGTTTTGAAGGCACGTTGCACGCGCTGAACCTTGGCGACGCCATGCTGGTCATGGCTTTTTCCCTGGTCGGCTCTGCGGTACAGTTGCCGGCGGTGGGCGGGGGCGCGCAGCTGGCGTCTTTCGTGGTGCTCAGCGCTATTTTTAGCGTGGACGCGGAATCCGCCACGGTGGCGGCACTAACGCTATGGGTGGTAACGTTTGCGTCGGCCGCGCTCGCTGGCGTGCCACTGTTGCTGCACGAAGGTTTTTCGCTAGGTCAGTTGCGCGAAATGGGCAAGGAAGAGAAGCAAGAAGAAGCGGGGGCGTTGCCACCGGGATCCACGCAGGCGACTCTCGAAGGACTGGAAAAAGAAATGCCGCACGAATTGCCGGCGGAAGGTCACCGTATGGAACGGCGAGGAGATGACCGCGAGTGAGATGTCCATTTTGCGCGAATATCGACGACAAGGTAATTGACTCCCGCGAAGGGCGCGTTGGCGACACCATCCGCCGCCGCCGCGAGTGCCTCAAGTGCTCGCGCCGTTTCACCACTTACGAGCGCATCGACGAAATCCCCTACATGGTCATCAAAAAAGATGGCCGCCGCGAACGTTTCGAGCGTCAGAAAATCCTGCAAGGACTGCTCAAAGCTTGCGAAAAGCGCCCCGTCGCCACTCCCAAGCTCGAAGCCATCGTCGACGAAATCGAAGGCGTGGTGCAGGAAGCCACCGAACGCGAACTCACCACCACGGAAATCGGCGAAATGATTATGCGCGGCCTTAAAAAACTGGACAAAGTCGCCTACGTTCGATTCGCCTCCGTCTATATGGACTTCAAGGACGTACAGGAATTTATGAGCGAACTGAAAAATTTGCTGAAAGATCGCGCAAAAAAGTAGAAAAATAATTTACCGGCTAAAGATCGCTGTAACCACTACCATCAACCCAGCGACAAGTATCGCGACGACTGGACTTTCGACGGTCTGGCAAAAATTGGCCAGTTCGGATTTGCCTTGGGCAAGCAAGCCGCTAATCAGCCCACAGAAGTCCAATGGCTGCCTGGCGACGAATTGGAGCCCGCCCGCCTCAAGCCTTAGCAAAACGTTGTAGGGCCGTTCGGCTATAGCCGCGGCCGAAGGTTTTATCGCGGCCAAACTCCCGCTGTAAACGACCGCACGATGCTAAATCCCAATTTCTCGTACAAATCCACGGCCGTGCGATTTTGCGCCGTAACCGTCAGCGTCAGCTCCTTAAATCTCTGTGCCCGAAGCGCCTCCGCCGAAGCCTGCATTAGCATCCGCCCCAACCCGTGCCCCTGATACCCGGGCTGCACGCAGATTTGCGTCGTATGCCCTACGCCCGGACACACCTCGCTGGTCAGCACCGTCGCTACCAATTCGTCGCTCCCGGGCTGATGCAACACAAAGGAGGCCTGCGGCACAAAATTCCCACAGCCAGGAAGCAAAATTATGTTTTTTAAGAACCGCATCGCCCCACTCCGGCTGCGATACTGATCGTTAATTTCTCCGTCGATGTGGTTCGCGTAAGACAAATAAATCAGTTGCGCGCACGGCTCGAAGTAGCGGTCGTTCCAGCGCGATAACCGCATTCCGGCTGGCGCATTCGGCACCACCGGTTTGCTCTTGGCCAATTCCAGCAACATGAATTGCCGTGTATACAAGCGGAATCCCTGATCCCGCAGCGGCTCGTCCACCGGCCCGCTGAAGGGCATCAACTGCGCCTCGATCCGCACCAGGTGCGGAATCGCTCGCATGCCGTACAACATTTCGTCCAGCAGACGTCGTCCCACCGTCTCCTGTGGAAACTTGGCGGACACGTATAGTCCGCCAATCAATCCCTTCTGCTCTTCCATTACGTAAAAGGAGTACCCCGCCGCCGTGCCATTTTCGAACGCCACGCAACCCGACAGCGCGTGTGCGTCCAGAAACCTCTTGATCAATTCGAGCGCCCCGCGATAGTCCCAATGCAACTCATCCCGCCAATGGCGGGCCTCTTCCTCGAGCAATGCATCAAGTTGGCGCGCGGTGGTCTGCCGGAGATCAACGATATTCATCGAAGGATGGGACGCAGCGATTGCCACGGCGGTTCCATCATATCCGATTCGCAGCGGTAGTGGCGGCTCTTCAGACACGCAGCTTTGACACGATGCTCGGCCCAATTATTCGCAAGTGACACGATATAGATGCGACACAATCGGGCAGCACCCCTGGCCCTTTCCAAAAATGCTCGTGCTAACATGGCACTTGTAGACAACTTTCAACACGGAGTCCCGCCCATTTCCGGAAGCCCCATGGCTCGACCTTCCATCCTCTTCGAACTACGCTACCCCACGCGCTGGTACACCAAACTATTTATGGCCATTCTGGCACTGGCGTTCTTCGCCGTCCTCGCAACCTCCGCCATTGCCGGGTTCCTCGTCTACCGCATCGTCAAACCGCAGCGCACCACCAGCGAAATCAATCTCCAGACTTTTCCCGGCCGGCCCGACACGGTTACCTTTACAGTCGCCGGACGCGGCGATCGCGAAGGCTATTTTTTCCCCGGACTGCGCGGGGCACCAACAATTGTCCTGTGCCACGGCTACGAATCGAGCCGCGGCGAACTTCTCACCCTGGTTTCCGCCCTGCAAGATCATCAATATAACGTCTTCGTCTTCGATTTCGCGGGGCACGGAGGCAGCCCCGGCACCACCACCTTCGGCTACAGAGAGGCCGACGAGCTGCGCACCGCCATCGACAGTCTCGCCGCACGCAATGACGTGGATCCCGTGCACTTCGGTCTTTGGGGCTACAATCTCGGCGCCTACGCCGCCCTCCGCGAAGCTGAACACGACCCTCGCGTTAAGGCTCTGGTTCTCGACTCCGTTTATGACAAGCCGGAACAGATGGTAAAAATTGGCGTGGAACGCAGCGGCCTCGGCGGCTTCCCCCTGATGGTCAACTCGGCCGAAACCAGTTTCGATTACATGAACTATTCCTACCGGAACGAACTGCCGCTCTCCAGAAAACTCGGTGCCATGCAGGGCGTACCTATCCTCTTCATCCAGGCTCTCGATGATCCCGAACTAGCCGAAATCACCCGCCAGATGTTCCTTAAAGCTCCAGAACCCCGTGACCAAGCCATCATCCCTCACGGCAATTTCGTTGGCATGAACGACGACGACAAACGCGTCTACGAAAACCGTGTCGTGACTTTCTTCCTCCTCCATCTCCCAGCCACCGGTAAACCCGCGAAGTAAGCCGCTTCACATCTCGTTTCCCGGCCATTTCGGCCGCATTTTGGCAATTATCGATTATCTACCGTCCTAAAAGGGACCGTTTTGATTCGCCGGTCTATACCTGGGATTTCTGTATTTACAGAAATGACCGATTATGCTATTGTGTCTGTTGCTGCTGACCTTCTCTCGCAGGAGCTCTCAATGACCGAACAACCTGCTCAAGCCGGCTCGCTCAGCCCCGTCGCGCAAAAGTTCGTCCTGCACTGGGGTGAAATGGGCACCCGCTGGGGACTTAACCGTACCGTCGCGCAACTCCACGCCTTGCTTTTTATCTCTCCGCGTCCGCTTCCCGCTGACGAAATCTCCATCACGCTCGCCGTAGCCCGTTCCAACGTCAGCACCAGTCTGCGCGAACTGCAAGGCTGGCGCATCGTCCGCGTCGTCCATGTCCTCGGAGACCGCCGCGACCACTTCGAAGCCATCAAGGACGTCGTCGAAATTTTCCGCATCGTGTCCGAGGAGCGCAAACGCCGCGAAATCGACCCCACTCTCCGCGTCCTGGCCGAATGCGTAGCTGAGTCCGAAGGCAACGGTGACGCCTACACCCACGAGCGCCTGGTCAGCATGCTCGAATTTCTGACCGCCATGACCGGGATGTTCGAAGAAATTATGCGCATGCCCACGCCGGCCCTAAAGGGAATGGTGAAACTCCGCGGGAAAGTAATCACCCTGCTAGGCACCGAAAAGAAGAAAACTGGTTAGCGGCACAGACACGTTTATCTGTGCGAGATGTTCTCAGGAATGCGCCGCAACGCCGAGGTCGCAGATGATCTCTCTGGTCAGCGAATACACAGACACCAAAGGCCGCCACGCGCGGGGCTGGCTCTTCTTCGACGCCGAATGCGTCTTCTGCACCAAAATCGCCCGCTGGCTAGCCCCCATTCTCGAGCGCCGCGGCTTGGCGGTAGCCCCGTTGCAAGATCCGCGCGTAGCAGTCCTGCTAGGACTCTCGCGTCAGGAACTAATGCGTGAAATCCACCTGCTGATGTCCGACGGCGCGCAGTACGGCGGTGCCGACGCCGTAATCGCACTGGCCCGCCAAATTTGGTGGGCCCGGCCCCTGGCCTGGCCGGCAAAAATCCCTGGCTGCATGAATGTACTGCGCGCCGCTTACCGCAAGATCGCCGCCAGCCGTCGCTGTTCCGCAGCAAATTGCCCAGTCTCCGGCGAGAACCGCATGCAATGAATGCTGTCGGCCCACGTCGCGTGGTACTGGCGGGCGGCAGCGGCCAGGTAGGAACTCTGCTCGCCAGACACTTTCAGGCCAAGGGCGATGCCGTCGTTGTGCTAAGCCGCAATCCCACCTCAGCGCCGTGGCGCGTAACCGGGTGGGACGCCGTGACGGTCGGACCCTGGATTAACGAACTCGAAAACGCCAACTTGCTGATAAACCTGGCGGGCCGCAGTGTGAACTGCCGCTACAACGCCGCAAATCGACGCGAAATTCTCGCGTCCAGAGTGCAGAGCACGCGAATCCTCGGCGAAGCCATCGCCAAGCTCCCACAACCGCCTCCGCTCTGGTTAAACTCCAGCACCGCCACTATCTATCGCCACGCGCTGGATCGCGCCATGGATGAACAAACCGGCGAGCTCGGAGGGAACGAGCCGAACGCTCCGTCATCGTGGAGGTTCAGCATTGACGTTGCCAAGAGCTGGGAAGAAAATTTCTTCGCCAGCGAATTGCCCAGCACCAGAAAAATTGCCTTGCGCAGCGCCATGGTGATGAGTCCGGATCGAGGCGGTATCTTTGACACTTTGCTCCGTCTCGTACGACTCGGTCTCGGTGGCGCTTCTGGCAGCGGCCGCCAGTTCGTCTCCTGGATCCATGAAGCGGACTTCATCGCCGCGATCGAATTCTTGGTAGCCCGCGAAGATGTCCGCGGCGCCGTCAACGTCTCTTCGCCCAATCCGCTTCCGAATCGTCAATTCATGCAAGCACTGCGCACCGCTTGGGGAACCCGCGCCGGTCTGCCCGCCACAAAGTGGATGCTCGAGTTCGGCGCCATCTTCCTCCGCACAGAAACCGAACTAATCCTAAAAAGCCGTCGCGTAATCCCCAGATGCCTCCAAGATGCCGGTTTCCAATTTCAATTTCCCGATTGGCCCCGAGCCGCGCAAGACCTGGTCCACTGCTGGAAAAATCTGAGCGAACACCCGTAAACGCACCGCAACCCTAGGGCCTTTCCAGCTGAAACACCGCCGCAACCAATCGGCATCACAAAAACGCCTGCTGGTTCTCCCGCGCCCAATCATCAAACTGGCATCCCGCTCGCGGCCATCCGCAGAGCCCTCGAGTCTCTGCCGGGCGAACGCACTCCGACCGCGTCCGACTGAATCCCGGGGACAAACTCGCAAAGCAAGGCCCGGGCCCCCGCCTTCTCGATCCCCATTGACGACCGAACGCCACGAGAATCATTCTCAAGCGATTGGCCGGCTCCGTTCTTCTCTGCGCACTCTGTGTCTCTGCGTTTAGCTCTCTTTTGACCGTGGCGCACACCCTTCCACACTCGCGCACATGGCCGAAAACGCCGGTTTAGGCCGCAGCTCCGCATCAAACGGCAGCGGCCGCTTCGGCAGCTTATCCGGTCGCGGGCGATACGAATTTAACCACGTGTCTCGGTCGGAGAGGCCCCACGTCAGCACAGCTTTGACATTCTGGTGTTGCAACACAGTTTGCAGGTAGTCGCGATAAATGTTGGCCACCTCTTGATCGCGCTTCGGGATATCGCCGGGGAGCTCGCGGTCATCCACATCCAGCTCGGTAATAAAGATTTGTAGGTCCAGCTTCTCTAATTCCTGGGCAAATTTGCGCAGTTCACCGAATCGCGGGCGTTCGGCATGCGCCGTCAGATGCGATTGTATCCCCAGCGCGTGGATAGGAACGTTCCGCTTCCGCAATCCGCACAGCAACGTCAGCACCGCGTCACGTTTCCGGTCTTGATCCGGAGCATCGTGTTCGATGCCGTAATCGTTGTAGGTCAGTAGGGCATTGGGATCCGCTTCTGCAGCGGTGCGAAATGCAATATCGATATAGGCCTCGCCAAGATTTTTCAGCCACACGGAATTTCGCAGGCCGTTTGCGTTGTGATCCACTGGATCAATGGCCTCATTCACCACGTCCCAGGAATGGATCCGTCCGTGGTAGCGCCCGGCGACTGCCAAAATGTGCTGACGCAACAGCGCCGCCGCATTTGCCGGCGTGATTACCGGTTCCAGCCATTCCGGATTGCTGTGGTGCCAGCACAGATTGTGCCCGCGCACGCGCTGGCCGTGCCCCTCCGCAAACGCCACCATCGCATCCGCGCGCTCAAAATCGTACCGATCGCGTTCCGGATGGATCTGGCGCCACTTCATCTCATGTTCCGTCACCACGATCGAGCATTGCGCCGCCAGCACCCTGGACAGATCAGTCTGCTGCATTTGCCCATAGGAAAACGCCGCGCCAGTAAGCAAGCCTTTTCCCTTCGCCAAGTCACGCAGCGCAGGCCCAGGCGCCTGGTCTTCGCCACCAAGCGCTAGCGTCGCTACCGACCCTAACGAAAGTTGAATAAATTCACGGCGCCACATTGTGCAAAAAGCCTTTCCAGCAACGCGGCTCCGTAGGAATAAGGCACCGCTGTAGTCCCCGCAACTTCCGTCACGATTCCGCGAGGACTTTTTTGTAATACGCCTCGTACTGTGGGATCACATCGTTGGAGCAAAACTTCTTCTTGGCATTGCGCCGCGCGGTCTTCCCCATCTCCCGCCCCCGATCCGCGCGCGACAATAGATCGATCCCGAATTTCGCCGCTGCGGCCACATCCCCGGGTTCCACCAGATAGCCATCTACGCCGTGCTCTACCACTTCGGGGACGCCACCTACGTTCGTAGCAATCACCGGCACCTCGCAAGCCATAGCTTCCAGCGCGGCCAAGCCAAAAGACTCCAGTTGCGAGGGCATCAGGAATAAATCCGCCAGCGAGAGCTTTTCGTAGACTTGGTCTTGTTTCCCCAAAAACAAAACGTCTTCTTGCAACTTCTTTTTGCGTACCAAATATTCCGCGGCGCCGCGGTCCGGGCCGTCGCCGATTAATACCAATTTCGCTGGCATTTTGGCCCGAATTATCGCGAAAATCTCCACCACGTCCGTCAGCCGCTTGACCGGCCGAAAATTGGAAAGATGCATCACGATCGGCTCGCCATCGGGAGCCCACTTCGCGCGCAATTCGGGGTTGTCCTTGCGCGTGTACAGGTCGCAATTTACAAAGTTGGGAATGACTTCCATCGGCCTCTTGATGTCGAATTCCTTGATGGTCTGGTTCAGCAGGTAGCGCGAAATCGCGGTTACCCCGTCGCTCTGCTCGATCGAAAAACGCGTGATCGGCAGATAGCTGCGGTTGCTGCCCACCAGCGTAATGTCTGTCCCATGCAGAGTGGTGATGAACGGCAAACGCACCGGCGCGGCCATGGACCGCGCCAGCAGCGCGCTGACGGAATGCGGAATTGCGTAATGTACATGCAGCAAATCAAGCGCCTGCGACTCAAACACCTCCAGCATCTTCGTCGCTAGCGCCAACGTATACGGCGGATGGTCGAACAGCGGATACGACGCGACTTCCACTTCATGGAAATGAATGTGCGCATCGTTAGGATTCATGCGGATCGGCGGCGCATAACTGATAAAGTGCACGTCATGATCCCGCGCGGCCAATTCCATGCCCAATTCGGTCGCCACCACGCCCGATCCGCCATAAGTTGGATAACAAGTTATGCCAATCCGCATGTGAGCCTTTGCGTGAATCCTTTGTGTCAAACCCCTGTTGTCTCAAAGCTTTGTAGCGGCCGGGCTTCCGTCTCGGCGACTCGCTACCACGGTGCTCAACAATATTCGACGACTTCCAGCTAGAATCATTCTCCGACATTAGACGCGCGAGGCCGTGAATCCGTGACACGAATGACAGGACGACTATCCGGTAAGGTGGCCTTGATTACCGGCGGAGGCACCGGCATCGGCAGGGCCATCGCGGTACTATTTGCTCGCGAAGGCGCAAGGGTCGCCGTTGTTGGGCGTAGGAAAGATAAATTGAATGAGGTAGTCAAAGCAATCTCCGAAAACGGCGGCGATGCGCTCGCGGTCGCATGCGATGTCACACTGGGCGCAGACGCCGAACGCTCGGTCCGCGAAACGGAGCAGCGATTCGGCGCGTTGCACACATTGCTGAATAATGCCGGCGCGCTGAGCAACGCCACCGTGGAAGGACTTTCCGAAGAAGACTGGGACCACGTCATGCGCGTGAACGTCAAAGGCCCGTTCCTAATGTCGCGTGCCGCCTTGCCGGCCATGCGGCGCGCGGGCGGCGGGTCGATCATAAATATCGGCTCCATCCTCGGCCTCGTGGCCATGAAGTCCCGCGCCGCGTATTGCGCGTCCAAGGGTGGCGTGACCATGTTGACGAAAGCCATGGCTCTCGATCATGCGCATGAAAATATCCGCGTGAACTGCATCTGCCCCTCGCTCGTAGAAACGGAAATGGTGAAGTCGCTGTTCCCGGACACCCCAGAGGGGCGCGCGATACGCGACGCGCGCCTCGCGGGAATTCCGCTGGGCCGCATGGGGAAGCCTGCCGATGTCGCCGAACTGGCCGTATATTTGGCGTCCGAGGAATCCTCCTGGCTTACCGGTGTGGCGATTCCGCTCGATGGTGGGCTGTCAGCCTATTGATAACGTGATGAGAGGTTCCGTTGATGAAAGCTTCGCGGCAGAAAACCCTGAGCGCTGGCGAATCGCGCAAACTTACTGGCGCGGTGCGCGCACGGATGAAGCTGAGCCACGCCACGCGGGCGCTGGGTTTTCGAGTGGTCAGCGTGGAACGCGGCCTGGCCATCTTTCACATGCGCGTGCGCAAGCGGCACCGGCAAATTCACGGCGTCGTGCACGGAGGAATTCTCGCCATGCTGGCGGATACCGTCGCGGCCATCGCGGCGTACTCGACTCTGGCGCGCGGCAGCGAAATCGCCACCATCGAAATGAAGATTAATTTTCTGGAAGCAGTGCACGGCGGGGTGATTCGCGCCGAGGGGCGAGTACTGCGTACCGGAAGGAATTTTGTGGTTACCGAGTGCGAAATTCGTAATGAAGATGGTTCACTGGCGGCCAAAGCGCTCCTGACGTTCGGCGCGGTATCCGATCGCGTTTCCGCCAACTTAAAGAACCGCGCGTAACAACCCGCTTGAAATTTCGTATAGAACGGCGACGAGCTACGGCGGTTAGAGCTTCGACCAGGAACTGCGGTTGACAACGGCGGTGCGACTGCGTTTACTCTTCGCCGCCGTGCGCGGATTCCTCGCCGTCCTTGTGAACATATTTAATGAAGCGTTTAAAAATCATCAGGTTGGGGCTCCCGGTGCGCGTCAGCTTGATGCAATCGCGGTCGTACCACTCGACCGTGCCCTTTAATACTTCGCCATTTTCGAGCACCACCGCCATGGGCGTGTGGGACTGCATCTGCTTGACCCAGTAGAAATTCTCCGCGTGTGTGGATTCCGGGGGAGCGGGTTTCTTATTGGGAATTGGGCCGGTCGCCGGACCATTGTGTTGCAAACGCTGCGGTGCGGCTTCCTTGCCGTCCGGAAAGCCCGGACGAAAAATACGGCGATTGACCATGGAATGCTCCTTATAGCAACGGCGGGATGGCCTAGCTGTGAGATGCATACAAGCAGGGCCGGGTTACAGTTGCGCAATAATTTTTCGCCCCGCCACAAATCAAAATATCGATTCAGCGGCGCGAACACCATGCTTGCATTTGCCGCCTTGTCCTTAACAAGCGCAACAGCGCCTTTCCGCCGAATCTCGTCGCGCGCGAGCGGGCTCCGCCTGGGACGGCGCTACGACGCATCTGCCGGCGCCAGCGAAGCTGCCAGAGCGTCCAGGCCTAGTTGCTTGTTCAAGTTGCGGCGCGAGCCGTAGTGCAATTGGTCGAAACCGGTGATGGCGCGCATGACCCAAGCGGTATCCACCGCGTCGCCCAGCGACTGCAATTCGCGAGCCAGCGGCTGATTGCGCAGGGCCGGCGATTTGATGCGCGAAGTAACTTCCAGTAAGTCGCTAAGCAGTCCGTAAAAAATCGCCAGCTGCTCCTCGAAGGAGGCCTCTTTATCCTTTGCCAACGCCGCAGTGGCGGCAAAGAGTTGCGAAAAATCCCTTCCGCGCGCGGCATTTTCCAGGATGCGCAAGGCCTCCCTGCGCCGCTGCGCGGTTTCTTGAACATCCATCTCCATGGCCCAGCCGGGGCTGCCCTCGGCGAGCGCGGCGGCGAGTTTATTTTCGGCGGGTTTACGGTCGGTACGTTCCCGCAGAATTTTTTCCACGTCGGCCAGCGGCAGCGGCGCGAACTGAAACTGCATGCATCGGGAAAGAATTGTGGGTAGCAGCGTATACGGCGAAGGCGCGAGCAAAATTAGCGTGGCGCTGCCGGGCGGCTCTTCAAGAATTTTCAGGAAAGCATTGGCCACATCTCCCCGCATGGTTTCCGCGCCGTCCAGGATGAATACGCGGCGCCGCCCCATGGGCTGAAAATAGGCGGCGCGCTGTACGGCGCGCAGCTGCCCAATGCGCAGCATCGGACGAGCGACCGGAGTTTTGAGGCGCACGGGATCAGGAACCACGGCCCAGACGTCCGGGTGTGGCTGCAGGATCAATGGGACGCGTTCGACGGTGGCCGCGTCGGCGCTCTCGCCGCGTTCGGAGAGCCCCTGCTCCACCAGCGTTGCGGGATCAGCAAGTTGCGCAATGCGCCGGCAGGTATGACATTCGCCGCAGAAATCCTCGGTCAGCCGTTCGCAATTGGCCGCTTGCGCGAACATACGCGCCAGCGTGAATTTTCCCACCCCGCGCGGGCCGCTGAAGAGCAGCGCGTGCGGGACCCGCTGAGTCTTCAGCGCGCCTTGCAGCGCCTGCACGATGCGCGGGTTGCCGAGAAATTCCGCGAAGCCCATTCTCTTACCGGCCTCCCGGAATTACCGTCTGCGCCAGCACTGGTTCGACCACCTGCAGAATTTCGCTGGCGATCTCCTCCGGTGGACGCATGGCGCTGCGCAGGGAATCGAAGCACTGAATCGTGACCCACGGTGCCTGGCTCGAAAGTGCATCGTAAACTTCCGCGGCGCCATGCAAATGATGCAGGCTGGCCTCCTGCAGATCGTGCGTGGAGGCCGTGTAATCCCGCGCGGATTTTTGCAGCACCAATTTTTGCGCCTGCGCGGGCGGAACGCGTAAATACAGGATCAACTGCTCACGCGGCAGACCGTAGACGGAATATTCCACCTGGCGGATCCAATCCAGAAACTCTTCGCGTTTTTCAGGCCCGCAGCGCGCCCCCTGATGCGCTAGATTTGAGCCCACGTAGCGGTCCGCCAGGACGACGCATCCTCTTTCCAGCGCGGACTCCATCTCGGGTTTGGCTTCCAGGCGGTCGCCGGCGTAGAGCAGAGCCGTGAAACGAGGGTCAACCGTATCCAGCCGACCGAGCTGGCCGTCCAGGAATTGGCCCACGAGTTTTCCGAAGGTCGAGTCGTACTTTGGAAAACCCGTCTGATACACGGCGTATCCGCGCTGGCGCAGCGTGCCTGCCAGAAGTTCCACCTGCGTGCGCTTGCCGCTGCCGTCGATGCCCTCGATGGCGATCAATTTCCCCGGTGTCGTGGTCATGGGTAGAGAACGCCAGTCTAACTGGTGAGGAGCGCGCGCTGCAACGTGATGCGAGAGGCGGAAAACCCGTCGCGGAACAGGATCGACGCGGTCGAGCGCCGCTCGGGTTCCAGCCTGCACCATAAAATGCTTTGTGTTCTGCGACGATAGGTGTAATGCTCCCGCGAACCTGGAGGGTTAGCCCGTGTGTTTTTCAGCGACAGCGAACTTCGTTGGCAGTGCGGCTCTGGGCGCCATTGGCGTGGCGACCTTGACCAAGGTGAAGCATCGGCGCGAACTCCTTTTTGCGTCGCTGCCCGTGCTGTTTGCCGTGCATCAAGGCATCGAGGGATTTGTGTGGTTGGGATTGGATGGAAAACTGTCGCCTGCCGTGACGCACGACATGGCTGCGGCCTTCATGCTGTACGCGCAGGGGCTGTTGCCGTTCCTGCTGCCCCTCAGCGTGCTTCTCTTTGAGCCGAACGTGAAAAGCCGTCGTCGCATGCTGCCCTTCCTGGCGCTGGGCACGTTGACGACGCTTTATATTTTGTGGGCGCTGACCGCCTATCCGTTCGATGTGTTCGTGAAGTCCCACAGTATTGTGTACAGCGATCCGGCTACGAACAATATGCCCGTCGCGCTGCTATATGTGATTGCCACTTGTGGGTCGCTGTTCTTTTCCAATATCCGGTTCATGGTGGCTTTCGGCGCGGCGAACCTGGCGATTTTGTTGGTGGTGATGGAGATCAAGCGCTATGCGTTTACTTCGCTGTGGTGTGCCTACGCCGCGGTGGCCAGTGTGATCATACTGGCTTATTTTTGGAGCAGTGGCGAGGAACGGCCATTCCTGTATGTGGAGGCGCTCTGAGGGGCCATCCCTACGAAGGCGAGGTCGCGGAGTTGTTGGGGCAGCGAACGCCCGACCCGGGACCAAATTGTGCGGCGGGGCGGCGCAGGGCTTCGGAGAGTTCGCCGGCCCACAGGAGAATATCCAGGAGCCGGCTGCGTTCGAGATTCCCCAGCTTTTCCACGCCAAGCGAGACGTTAAGGGCTTGCGCGGAACATTCATTCAGAAACGTGCGAACTTCCTCCCCGGCCTGCTCGCGCACCGCCAAAGGGCGGCCGTCACGCTCCGTGCCGCGCTGTTGTTCCAGGCGTTCCAGCGCTTGATAGGATTGCTCCAGGAAATGATCCACACACCAGGCCTGCTGGCGCAGCACCGTGGCCGCTAACGCGCTGCATTCGGGGACGGCGCAGACCGGCGCGGAGGAACTCGAATCTTTCGCTCGCACTGCGGCGAACGCGCCCTGCGAATGATTTGCTTGCTCCGAACTCATGGCGAATATGCCCCCAATTGTCAGACGAACGGCACAACTTTCTGCGTACGGCGCAAAATCGGCATCACGTTAAGTAACGTGCGCGCGGCGTGACGCAAAGAGAACTTCATCCGCGACAGCTGCCACGTGTGCGACGGGCGCGACAGGCTCGCTGGGCGAAATGGCCAGTTGTGAGCGCAAGGTCTGAATGCGCAGTTGGCGATCCATGTACGGCTCGATCAGCTGGCAAACCCCCCGCCGGTTGCAGGCCACTGCGGCGCTGTCTAGGCGGCCGTGCCAGAATGTCAAGAAAGTGATCAGGCGTTCCTCTTGCTCGGCGACCAGCAGGGCGCAGCCTGCAAAACCCGCAAGATCCGCAAGCGCCGCGTTGGCGGCCGCGGGAACCAAGGCGCGCACGTGCTGCGCAAAATGTGGCTTGGCGACAAACTCGATACCGATCGCCGTGCAGCAGAAGTCCGCGGCGGCGGAGTTTTTCGCCGAAGCGTTGCGAGCAGTCAGGGTGCGCACAGGTTCCATATCTTCTCCGGCCTGCTCCGGATCCGTCCCGGAGCGATGTACAGATCCGGTTACAGATCGAGGTGCAAATCGAGGTGCAGATCGAGATACAGAGGCACTATCTATCCAACCCGAATTAGCTGGGTGAGTTGCTGCCAAACGTGCCACGCGAACCCCCAAAATCTCCGGACACCTTTTATATCCCCCGAGCGAGACTTCTAGTTCCCCACACACCTTCCGAGTGCCCAGCCCTTCAAAACCAGGGGGAGGCGCGCCTAGGCCTATTTACTAACTACTTGTGGTAGTTAGTGCAGCCTCGGGTGTTCGGACCGAAGCCGGTTCAGGGCGGCCTAGACGCGCCTGGTGGGCACGCGGAAACGGGGATTTCCGCGGTAAGAACTCCCGACAAGCGTGTCGAGTGTCTACGGAAGGGTAGTGTCGCCAGAGTGCGAAACGTTTCAAATCCGCTCCGAAATTTCGCGGCTCTCCAATTTCGTAAGGGCAGGCGAAACCCTATCATCGAACCGCCCGTTTCTACGGACCTCCGGTCCATTGCTCAAGTTGACGCCTCGCGCATATACTCCCGTGCACCACCTGACGGGGCCCCCAGTGGAGCTCTTTGAATTTGATCGGGAATATGTGGAGCGCCTCCGCGCGGGCGATGTCCGCACGGAAGAGCATTTCGTTGCCTATTTTGGGCAACTATTGAGGGTGCTGCTGCGCGCGCGGAGGCTGCCGCCCGACCGAGTAGAGGATTTGACGCAGGAAACCTTCCGGCGTGTGCTGGTGGCGCTGCGGCGGGAAGGGGCCGTCCGGCAGCCGGAGCGCTTTGGGTCATTCGTTAACTCCATATGTAAGAATGCGTTACATGAGCAGGAGCGTACCGGGCGACGGACGGAGCCGCTGGCCGACGGCCATTTTGACCTGCCCAATAAACTGCCCGATGCCCATGCCGCACTGGTGTCGCGCGAATCCCGCGAACAGGTCCGGCGCATCTTGGCGTCTATGCCCCGTAGAGACCGCGACTTGCTGCGCGAGATTTTCTTTTTGGAGAAAGATAAGGATGAAATTTGCCGGGAACGCGGCGTAGACCGCGAATATCTGCGCGTGCTGTTGCACCGGGCAAAGGCTCGGTTTCGCCTGGAATTTGAAGCGCTGACGTTCCCAAAACGGGCGCAAACGGATGAAAAATAAAAGGCTTGAAACGAAAGCGAGGTGAACTGCACTACCTAATGGCGAGATTCAGGAACGGTTCAGAGCTTGCATCGCCGCCGATCAGTGCGCTTGAAAACCGCAGGTGGACACTAGCAACGTGGGACGGGTATACACGATGGAACACAACGAAGCGGTCGAATTAAAAGCGGCGGAAAAGTACGTGCTCCGTGAGCTTCCGGAAGATCTGCGCGAGGCTTACGAAGAGCACTTCTTGGGTTGCGCGGAGTGCGCGGCGGATATCACTGCGGCCGCCGCATTTGCGGAAACGAGCCGGGAGATTTTTGCGGAAGAGCACAATCGCCCCGCAAGTGAAACAAACCGTCAGCGGGGAACGATCTGGCTGCGCTGGCTGCGACCTGTCATTGCCGTACCGGTGTTTGCGGCGCTGGTCGCCCTGGTGGGGTATCAGAACGTCGTGACCATTCCTCACCTCAAATCGGGCTCCGCTGCGTCGGTACAGGTGCTGAACACCTTTTCGCTGGCCGCGGCGAACTCACGTGGGGCTGCGGCCGTCCGCGTTGTCGTTCGGCGTGGCGAGAGCTTCGCCCTGGATTTCGATATCCCCCCGGCACCAGGCTTTGCGCAGTACCTTTGCCAATTACGCGACGACTCCGGCCGCGTGCTCCAGCAGGTCAGCGTTACCGCTGAGCAGGCGAATAAAACTGTTGAGCTTTTTGTGCCGGCAGGTATGATGCATCCGGGCACGTACTCCATCGTTATCGCCGGAGACGCGCAGCAAGGCGCCGGGTTCCGCGAGGAGAACCAGGTTGCACGGCTGGATTTCAGTGTGGTGCTTGAGAATTAAACTCCCCGGAAAACAAAGGTAGTCGCCGTTACATTTCTTAAAGGAGCCCCTCCTATGGCTGAGGTTAAGCGCACGTTTCACTACAATGCGTGCGCTCAGGCGTTCAGTGGCCATTTTCAGCGGCCAGTTCGACACGACATCGAAGTGCAGGCTCCCGTATCGTTGCCAACAATTGGCGGCCACGGAAATTCGCGCGTGGAGAATTTCCGTGTAAAGGAGTTTGCTTCGTTCAAAGCGGGGTATTCGCACGTTTCGGGGAGTGAACACCGGGATGACGACAAAATTTTTTATACCACGCTGTCAACGGCGACCGTCGAGGGACTGAATATCTTGGACGTGGTCAGGGCGGACCGTGTAGTGTCGCGGGTATCGTCGTTCTGGACCAACAAGGACCGTGAGCCGCACTTTTCCTTCTCCGGGAGTCATTTTGACAATTTAACGATCGCCGGCTGCCCCATTCGCGTGGAGCTGAAGTCCAGGCTAATCGCGGAGCTGCCGAAGTTTTCGGACGTGGACGCAGAGTTGGCAAATAATGAAAAGTTCCGCAAAATGGCGCAGGATCCTTTTCAAGACGGCAGCAAGATCGATGTGAAGAAGCATAACGGGGTAATTCTTTGCTCGCTGGCGACGGAGATATCCTCGGAAGCGCCTGGGGTTACGGCGAAAGGGCACGTGATTTACGTGCCGCACTTTGGAAAGGTGTATCTCGCGGAGGTGTTGGTAGAGCCATTGCGACGCACGCTGACGATGATACGTCTGGTATTGGGCTCTCCGGTGGCCGGCGGCGGGGTTGTGTCGCAAAGCGCCGCCAACGGCCGGACTTACCCTCCGCTACCAACGTAGAAAACTGGCCCTTAGCGCTCGGACTGGCTTGCGCACTCTCGCTCTTCGGTTGCTCGGCGCCCAAGCCGGAAATATCGCAGACGCCGCCAGCACGCGAAAAAACCAAATCACCCCCCGAGCAGTCACCCGCGGCAGCGCATCCATCCGCGGAGGACATTGAGAGCGACATCAAAGCGAAGATGGCGCGCGGCGAGTTCGATGCCGCGTTGCAGCAAGCGGACGCAGCTGCGCGCGACTACAAGTCGAGCGACCTGCACTTGTATTGGCAATTCCGCATATTAGGCGCGCATGCACAGCTCTTTCGCGGACAATTCGCGGATGCCATCGCGCGCCTAAAGCAGCCCCTTCCGCCGGAGCTCGCCACCGGCGACGTTGCCGTGCTGCGCAAGATTATCCTGGCGAACGCGGAAGATTACTCCCAGCAGTTTCGCGCTGCGGAAGCCGATATTGCGGACGCCGAAAGGCTATCGGCTGGCTCCCCTCAGAATATCGTAATGCAGGTGACGCAGACGCGCGGCAACCTCGAGATTCGTCAGAAGAAATACATCGAAGCGGGCGTGGCCTTTCGCAAGGCGCTGCAGATCTCGAGGGAACTACACAAAACGGCATCTGAAGCACAGCTGCTAGGCAGCCTGGGCGTCGTAAGCATGGGGCTGGAGCACTACGACGAAGCGGCGGATGACTACAAAGCCGCGCTCGAACTGGCGCGTAAGATGGGAACGAATTCCTCGGTGTCCACCACGCTCGGGAATATTGCCTGGAGCTACGACGCTCTGGGAGATTACGAGAACGCTAAGGATTATTACCGGCAGGCCGAGCAGGCGGCGCTGAATGCAGGGGAGAAAGCCGAACGCATTGACTGGTTGTCTAGTCTGGCGTACGTGTACAGCGAAATCCCCGATTATCCCCAAGCGGAGTCCACCGCGAATCAGGCGCTCGCGCTCGCGCGCGAACTTCAGGATCCCCTTTCCACTGTGCAATCGTTGAACGCGTTGACGGAAATTGCGTTGAAGACCGACCGATTAGAACTGGCGGAACAACATAATCGCGAGGCTGTCGCGATGGAGGCCACCGGCTTCGATCACGACGAAATCGTCAACTCGGAATTAGATGCCGGTCGCGTCGCAGAATTGCGCGGCCGCTCCCATGAAGCAGAACTGCTGTTCAAAACGGTCGGCCGGGATCCCCGGGCCAAGACCCCCGCAAGATGGGAGTCTCATGCCCGGCTCGCCAGCGTGTATCGTGCCGAAAAGCGGAACGCCGACGCCGAAAGGGAGTTTCGGCAGTGTCTGCAAACCGTCAGCATCGCGAGGCACGCTGTGGTACGCGAGGAATCGCGCCTTTCTTTCATGTCTGGGCCCATCCAATTTTATGGTGAATACATCGACTTTTTGATTTCCCAGGGGCGTCTCGAAGAGGCGTTGCGCATTGCGGAGACCAGCAGGGCACGGACGCTCTCGGATGCGCTCGGATCGTCCGCTAAGGCGACCGCGGATGTTTTTGCTGGTCCGGGCCTGCAAGGACTGGCCAAGCGGTTGAACAGTACGCTCCTTTGTTACTGGCTTGGGAGTGCACATTCGCATTTGTGGGTGATTACAGAGGACCAGACGGCATATTTTCCCTTGGCGGGGTCGCAGGAAATCGACCGTGCCGTGCAGGACTATCGCGAGGCGCTGCTGGCGTCGCGCGACACCTTGCATCCGTTGAACCGCGATGGGGCGAAGCTGTACAGCCTGCTGCTGGAACCGGCGCAGGGCATGATTGCCACAGGCGCGCGCGTAACGATTCTCCCCGATGCTGCTTTGTACCGCTTGAATTTTGAAACGTTGATCGTTCCAGGCACGCAGCCGCATTATTGGATTGAAGATGTGTCGGTGACTTCCGCAAGCTCGTTGACGTTGTTGGCGGCTTCTCTCGGGCGGCGACGCCGTGAACTGAAAAACCTTTTGTTGATTGGAGATACCGACCAGGCCAGCAGCGAATTCCCGAAATTGCCACAGGCTCCCGCAGAAATGCTTACTGTCGAACATTATTTCGATAAGTCCGACCGCGTGGTTCTTCAGAGAGCGCAAGCCACGCCTTCGGCCTATCTCGAGAGCAAGCCGGAGCGCTTCGCATATCTGCATTTTGTTACGCATGGGACTGCGAGCCTCACGAAGCCCATGGACTCTGCTGTCATCCTCAGTCCGGGCGGAGACGGCTACAAACTTTATGCGCGAGATATTGTGGCGCACCCGCTGCAAGCCAACTTGGTGACGATTTCGGCGTGCAACGGTGCGGGCACTCGAGCGTATTCTGGCGAAGGATTGGTAGGTCTCTCCTGGGCGTTTCTGCGCGCTGGGGCGCACAGCGTGATCGGGGCATTGTGGGAAGTGAACGACCGCTCAACGCCGCAGTTGATGGATTCACTTTATGGCGGTCTGAGCCAAGGCAAAGACCCGGCGGCCGCGCTGCGGGATGCCAAGTTAGCGTTACTACGTTCGGGCACGATTTACAGTAAGCCTTACTACTGGGCGCCCTTCCAACTGTACGCAGGCTCCTGAATCGCTGCGCCTCTCGCGGGGTCCCGCCCCAGGGGACAGGCAGGCATTCTGTGACCACACCCTCGTCAGTCGACGTCACCCCTCATCTAGGGTGTGGTTCAGCCTCCGGGTGCAGCAGCACCAGACAGAACACAATTCTTTATTTTCAGTAGGTTACGCACTCTTTGCCATTCGTCGTTTGGCGTATCCCTTTTATTTTGTTGCAATTGCGCACGTTTTGCCAAAACACCCCGGGGTAGGGGTGTCGAGTTTGGTTCCGGTATTGCTTGTAGGGGCTGGTTACACGAGAATGTGAGGTTTCCATTGGGCGATTTTTCTGGCCCGGTGAGCCCGGGACTGGAAGTTCCCCAGGGCTACAGACCTACAGGTCGGCGGACAAACGAGTGGGCGGAGAAGCGAGAGAAATGGCGACTGAGCAGCTGGGGAAACGGGCTATAGCGTACTTTTCGATGGAGATTGCGCTCGAGAACGCCATGCCGAGTTATAGCGGCGGGCTGGGCGTCCTGGCCGGGGATACCATTCGCGCGGCGGCGGACTTGCGGCTGCCGATGGTGGCGGTGTCGCTGCTGTATCGCAAGGGTTACTTTGTGCAGCGGCTGGCGGAAGACGGGAGCCAGAGCGAAGAGCCGGTGGAATGGAAGGTGGAAAATTTTCTGCATGAAGAGGCGGCGCGAGCTAGCGTGTCGATTGAAGGGCGCAAGGTGGAGTTGCGGGCCTGGCGATACGACGCCAAGGGTGTGCGCGGGTATATCGTGCCGATCTATTTTATCGATGCGGACTTGCCGGGCAATGCGGATACGGATCGGAACTTGACCGGAAGTTTGTATGGCGGGGATTCGTATTACCGGTTGTGCCAGGAGGTTTTGCTGGGAATTGGCGGGGTACGGATTTTGCGCGCGCTGGGGTATGCGGATCTGGCGCGATTTCACATGAATGAAGGTCATGCGGCGCTGCTGTCGTTGGAACTGCTGGCGGAGGAAGCGCGCAACGCCGGTCGCAAAAGAATTCGCGGAGAGGATATTGAGAATGTCCGCAGCAAGTGTGTGTTTACGACGCACACGCCGGTGCCTGCGGGGCACGATCGCTTCCCCATGGAATTTTTGACGCGCGTGTTTCCGAACGAGACGGATTTCCTGGATTTGTCGGATGTGGCCTCAGCGGCGCTGATGAAGCGGGTGTTGCAGGTGCAGGACTCGTACGGGGACTTGCAGGCGGCGGCGAAGGGCGGCGCGACGTTGAACATGACGCAACTGGCGCTGGGCTTGACGAAGTATGCGAATGGCGTGGCCAAACAACACGGGGTGACTTCGCGGCAGATGTTTCCCGGCGTGGCCATCGAAGCGATTACCAATGGCGTGCATGCGGGTACGTGGACTTCGCCGGCGTTTCAGCAATTGTTCGACCGGTATTTACCGGATTGGCGAGAAGACAATTGCAGTTTGCGCAATGTGCTGGGAGTGTTGCCGGAAGAGGTTTGGACCGCGCACTTGCTGGCGAAGCATGAACTATTTGAGTTGGTTCGAAAGAAGACGGGCATCAAGCTGGATCCCGATGTGTTTACGATCGGATTTGCGCGGCGGGCCACGGCATATAAGCGCGCCGATTTGTTACTGAGCGATCTGGATCGCTTGCGGCAGATCGCCAAGAATGTGGGCAAGTTCCAGATTGTCTATGCCGGCAAAGCGCATCCGAACGATGGCAGCGGGAAAGATTTGATTCGTAGAATTTTCGCGGCCAAGAAGGCGTTGCGCAAGGTGGTGCCGACGGTTTTTCTGGACAATTACAACATGGATGTGGGCGGAAAGATGACCGCGGGTGTGGATTTGTGGTTGAACACGCCGCACTTCCCCCTGGAAGCGTCGGGGACCAGCGGGATGAAAGCGGCGCTGAATGGCGTGCCGAGCTTGAGTATTTTGGATGGCTGGTGGGTCGAGGGGCACATCGAAGGCGTCACCGGCTGGGCGATCGGGGAGTTACGACGAGGGTTGCCGATGGAGCCGCCCGCGGATGATCGGGCGGAGGCGGATTCGCTGTACCACAAACTGGAAAGTGCGATTTTGCCGCTGTACTATCACGACCGGCGGAAATTTATCGACGTCATGCAGCACACGATTGCGGTGAATGGCGCGTATTTTAATACGCAGCGGATGGTCGAGGAATACATTGCAAATGCCTACATTCGCTGACGGGCGGTTCGTCGCCCACGGGTAGGTGTGCGGCAAGAAGACGATTTTAACCGCACAGGTTTCGCAGCCCGCGGAAAAAATCAACGGCTAGCGTAGACGGTTCTTGTACATGGCCATGCCTACGGCAGCGTCCATGCCGATTTTTTCGAGGGCGGCGATTTCGCTGCGGGTTTTGATGCCGCCCGCGGCAATGATCGGATGATGGGTGACGGCGCGGAGTTCGCGGAACCACGGGAGATTGGCGCCGCTCATGGTGCCTTCGCGGTCAACGTCGGTACACAGGAAGGCGGAGCAATAGCGTTCGAGTTCGCGCATCACCTGGGCGGGGGATAACTGGAGATGTTCCTGCCAACCGTGGACGGTGATTCGGGAATTGGCAGTGTCCAAGGCGATTACGATTTTTCGGGGATCGATTTTGGCCGTCAGGTCGCCGAGAAATTTTGTAGCGATTTTTCCTTCCTTGAATGCAGCGCTTCCGATGATGATTTGCTGCGGTAGCCACGCGGCAATTTTTTGCGCGCCCGCCAGGGTGCGGATGCCGCCGCCGATGCGCACTTTCATTTTGTATTTTTCGCGGGCCGTCCGGCAGAGTTCCCGGGCCAGCTTCGCGTTGGAGCCGGTCCGTTTGGCGGCATCCAGGTCGATGATGTGCAGCCACCGGTAATTCTTGAAAGCGTGCAGCTGAGCAAACACATCTTCGACGGCCAGCTCGCGTTTTTCCCCGTGGACCAGCTGTACGGCCCGGCCGTCTTGCAGATCGATGCAAGGGATCAGCACGGGTAGCGGACCTCGATTTTTTGCGCAGCGAGAAATTGTTTCAGCTCGCGGATGGATTGGACCTGGTCGTGAAAGATGGAGGCGGCCAGCGCGGCGTCGGCATGCCCTTGCTGAAACACTTCCGCGAAATGTTGCGGGAGTTTTGCGCCGCCGCTCGCGATCACCGGCACGTTGACCGCGGCTGCGATGGCGGACGTTAGCGGAATGTCGAAGCCGATTTGCGTGCCGTCGCGGTCGACAGAGGTTACAAGAATTTCGCCCGCGCCTCGTTCCACAGCCCGCTTAGCCCATTCGATGGCGTTGAGGTTGGCGGAGTCGCGGCCGCCGCGGACCATTACCTCCCAGTGATCGGTTTGAAATTTGGCATCGATGGCGATGACCACGGCTTGCGCGCCGAATTCGGCGGATAGTTCGCTGAGCAGCGCCGGGCGTTCGACGGCGGCGGTGTTGACGGTGACTTTATCGGCGCCGGCGCGAATGACGGCGCGGGCGTCGTCGAGCGAGCGGATGCCGCCTCCTGCGGTGAGGGGGATAGCAAGTTCGGCGGCTACGCGGCGAATGGTTTCGAGAAATGTGGGGCGGCGGTCGCGCGCGGCGGCGATATCGAGCACCACGAGTTCGTCGGCGCCTTCGGCGTTGTACCGGGAGGCGAGTTCCGCGGGATCGCCCGCATCGCGGAGGCCGATGAAATTTATGCCTTTGACGACGCGGACTCCGTCGGTATCGAGGCAGGGAATGATGCGGTGCGCGAGGCTCATGCGGCGAGCCTCAGAAAATTGGCAAGCACACGTGCGCCGGGAGTGCCGCTTTTTTCCGGGTGGAACTGGACGGCGCGGATATTTTTGTGTTCCAGGACGGCGATGAATTCTTCGCCGTGATGGCTGGTGGCGACGGCAGGCGAGGCGGAGTTTGTACTGGAGCCTGTTGCGGCGTAGGAGTGCGCGAAATAGAAGTAATCCTGTTGCGAGATGCCGTCGAGCAGGGTCGAGTCGCGTTGTACATGCAGTGTATTCCAACCCATGTGCGGGAGCTTGGCGGTGCGCGGAAGCGTAGCTACGCGGCCGGGGAAGATTTGCAGGCCGGTGAGTTCTGGGGCTTCGTCGCTGGAATCGAAGAGGGCTTGCAGGCCCAGGCAGATGCCGAGAAATGGTATGCCGGAATGGATTCTTTCTAGCAACGGCCGACGGAGATTATTTTCGTCCAGAGCGCGAATGAGCGCGGCATAGTGGCCTACCCCGGGGAGAATTAGAATCTTGGCGGCGGCGATTTGTCCAGGCGTGGAGGCGCGTTCGGAATCGACGCCTTGCCGCTGAAGGGCGCGCTGGACGGAGGGGACGTTGCCGGCGCCGTAGTCGAGGAGAGTGACAGTCATGGTGTCACCGTTGGGCCTGGGAGAGGCGTTGCGTGGGCGTTTCAAAACAAATGACGCAGAGGTCGCGGCGAAGAGAGTCGCACAGAAGAGAAAGGAACGGGTCGGAAGACCCGCCACTACGAAGGCCGCTCAGGCTCGATCGACTCATAGGAGCTCTTTGGTGCTGGGGAGCACGTTGCGGAGGCGCCTGTCGCGCGAGACGGCGAACCGCAGGGCGCGGGCGAAACATTTGAAGAGCGCTTCGATTTGATGATGCGAGGAGCGGCCGTAGAGGCAGCGGAGATGCACGTTGGCTTTGGCGGATTGCGCGAAGCCTAGGAAAAAATCTTCCAGGAGTTCGGATTGGAAATCACCTACGCGTGGGGCGTCTACTTTGGCTTTGATGATGCAGTGGGGGCGGCCGCTTAGGTCGATGGCGGCGGCGGCCAGGGTTTCGTCCATGGGCATTAGGAAATATCCGGCGCGGAGGATGCCTTTCTTGTTGCCAAGCGCTTTGGCAACGGCTTCGCCCAGGGCGATGCCGACATCTTCGACGGTGTGGTGCTGGTCGACGTCCAGGTCGCCTTTCGCGGCCACTTCCAGATCGAAAGCGCCGTGGCGCGCGACCAAGTCGAGCATGTGATCGAAAAAGCGAATGCCCGTCGTAACTTTGGATTTTCCGCGGCCGTCGAGATTTATTTTCAGGCGGATGTCCGTCTCGGCGGTCTTGCGACGGATGGTGGCGGTGCGCGGTGTAGCGGCGGTTTTTGGCATTTGGCGCTTCAGCCCTTCTCGATGGCTTTCAGGAGTTGGCGCATCTCTTTTTCGGTGCCGATGGTGATGCGAACGAAACCGGGCCCCATGTCATGGCTGCGATCGCGGACGAGGATGCCCTGGCGCTCGAGTTTTTTGAACAGTGCCGGGCCAGTGGGTCCGAAATTGGCGAGGAGAAAATTTCCGGCGCTTGGGTACGTGGTGATTCCGAGCGCGCTGAGTTCGGCGGCAAACCAGGTTCGAAGGCGTTTTATTTCGGCGACGTATTTCCGGATGGTGGTGCGATCGCGCACAGCGGCTTCGGCGGCGATGAGCGCAGCGATGTTGATGGGGAAGGGAGGCATGGCGCGACGCAACAGGGCTAGCGACTTTCCGTTGGCGATGACCGCTCCCAGGCGCAGCGCGGCGAGGCCGGCGGCCTTCGAGAAGGTGCGAGCGCTAAAGAGATGGGGATAGCGCTTGATCCATGGTGCGACGGTGGCGCCGGAAAATTCTACGTAGGCTTCATCCACGACGATCGCGGTGTGCATGGCGGAATCGAGAAGCCGTTTGATTTCGCCAGATTCCACAAGCGTCCCGGTGGGATTGTTGGGATTGCAAACGATCATCACCCGTGGTTTTTTGCGCAGCGCACGAAGCGCGGCATCGAGAGGGAATTGCATTTCGCTGGTGTAGCGGAGAACCTCGATGCGCGCACCGGCAATTTCCGCCCAGTAGCGATACATGGGGAAGGTGGGTTCGCAGATCACGATGTGGCTGCCGGCGTCGACGAAGGCATCGAAGAAAACGCGGAGCGCGTCATCGCCGCCATTGGTGAGCATTAATTCCTGCGGGCGAACTCCGAAATATTTTGCCAGGTGATTGGTGATCGCCCGATATTCGGGATACATGGCGAATTGCTCTGGGGTGATTTTCGCAAGAGCGCGAAGCACTGCGGGGGAGCAGCCGGCGGTGTTTTCGTTGAAGTCCAGGCGGATTTTCCCGAGGCGGCCTTCGGCAGGTGCCTCGTACGTGCGGCGGTCCAGGATCGCTTGGCGCACCGGAAGTTTCGGCTTCATCGGCGAACCCTCACGGCGTTGCGATGGGCAAACAAGCCTTCGGCCGTTGCCATGGCTTCGACGGAATCTGCGAGACGCAAGAAGCCATTCTTGCCGATGGACTGCACGCTGAAACATTTAACGAAGTCTGCCGTGGAGAGGCCGCCGCGCTTGCGCGCCCAGCCACCCGTGGGCAACACGTGATTGCTGCCGCTGGCATAGTCGCCGAGCGGCTGGGCGCCCCATGGGCCGAGAAACACCGTACCGCAAGAGCGAATTCTTTTGAGCAGCGATTCGCCGTTTTCCGGAAGGCTGAGGTGCTCCGGAGCGAAACGGTTTACAAATTCGCACGCCGCGGCAAGGGATGGGGCGACGAGAATCCTGCCAACCAACTGCATGGAGATCTTTGCAAATATGGCGGCAATAGGAAGTTCGCCGAGCTGCCATTGCAACTCGCGTTGAACCTTGCGGGCGAGATCGACAGAGGTTGTGACGAAGAACGAGCCGGCGTCGCGGGCGTGCTCGGCCTGCGCGAGAAGGTCGGCGGCGATCCAGCGGGCATTGCCGCGATCGGCCAGGACGATGGCTTCCGTCGGACCGGCGGGAAGGTCCATGGCGCAGTCGGCCGAAACCAGCTGTTTCGCTGCGGTCACGAAACGATTGCCAGGGCCGCAGATTTTCTCGACCGCGGGGACCGATTTCGTCCCGTAGGCCAGTGCGGCGATAGCCTGCGCGCCGCCGATCCGCGCAATCCTGTGGACGCCCAGGAAATCGGCGGCGGCCAGCAATTTATCGTTGGGACGAGGGCACACGACCTGGATGCGCGGGACGCCGGCCACCTGCGCAGGAAGGGCGGTCATGAGCAGAGTGGAGACCAGCGCAAAATTTCCGCCCGGAATGTAGCAACCGACCGAGTCGATGGGAGAAACACGCTGGGTGATGGTCACGCCTGGCTCGACCTGGAGCCCCCATGGCTGCGGCAATTGTTTCTCCGCGACGCGGCGAATGTTGCGGGAGGCTTGCTTGATGGCCCTCAGAAAGTCGGCGCCCACCTGCTTGCGCGCGGCGCGGATTTCTCCAGAGCTGACCCAGATGCCTTCGCGGCGCAGGTTGATGTTGTCGAACTTTCGGGCGTAATCGATTAGCGCGGTGTCGCCGCGCTTGCGAACGTCAGCAATGATGTCCGCAGCCACACGCTCGGCTTCGCGGTCGCGTTCCTGACGGGCGCGAAGCAGTTTCTTTTCGACGGCGGGCGTGAGCTTTAGGATGCGCATCAGAGCACGATCTTGTTTAAAGGATATTCAACGATGCCCTGGGCTTTCGCGGCCTTGAGTTTCGGAAGAATTTGGCGCACCACGGATTCTTCGATGATGGTGTTCAGCGCCACCCAATCGGGATCGCTGAGATTGGAGATGGTGGGATTCTTCAGCGCGGGCAGAACCGCGAGCACCGCGGCGAGATCATCGCGGTGAACATTGAGCAACAGACCAACTTTGCTGGCGGCAGCCATCGCGCCGTTGAGCATGAGGATGAGGTTCTCGGCTTTTTGTTTTTTCCAGGGATCGGCGGCGGCGGCGCGATTCATGATGAAAACGGTGGCGGATTCGAGGACGGTATCGACGACGCGCAGGCGGTTGGCGCGCAGCGAAGAGCCGGTTTCCGTGACTTCAACGATGGCGTCGGCGAGCTGCGGAACTTTTACTTCCGTGGCGCCCCAGGAAAATTCCACGCGGGCTTTCACGCCGTGTCGCGCCAGATAGCTTTCTGTGATGTGCACCACTTCGGTGGCGATGACTTTGCCTTCCAGATCGCGCGGTTGGCGCATGGGCGAATCTTCCGGCACGGCAAGGACCCAGCGCACGCGAGAGAGGCGCTGTTTGGCGTAAACAAATTCGGCAAGTTCGGCAACTTGCGCGCCGGTTTCTACGACCCAATCGTGGCCGGTGATTCCCGCGTCGAGCGCACCGGATTCGACGTAGCGAGCCATTTCCTGGGCGCGCACCAGGAGGCATTCGATTTCGGAATCGTCGATGCTGGGGACGTAACTGCGCGAGCCGAGCGAGATTTTCCATCCGGCACGCGCGAACAGGTCGATGGTGGCGTCTTGCAGGCTGCCCTTGGGAATGCCGAGTTTCAGTTTTGCGGCGGGCGCGGAGGAGGACGGGTTCATCGAGGCTTCTCCGATTTTTCCGGACGATAGACTTGCTCGGGATCGAAGGTGCGGCCGGAAATGATTTCTAAAGCTCCGTTCGGCGCGACGGCGCGGAAAAAGCAGGAGCGGTAGCCTTCGTGGCACACCCCCGGGCCGATGGCCTCGACCTTCACGAGCAGGGCATCGGCGTCGCAATCGACGAGCAGTTCGCGGACCTTCAGCACGTGACCGCTGAATTCGCCTTTTTTCCAAAGCTTGTTGCGCGAACGGCTGAAGAAGACGACCTCTCCCGAGGCGCGGGTTTGCGCGAGGGAAGCGTCGTTCATGAAGCCGAGCATCAGCACTTCACCGGTACGGTGATCTTGAATGATGGCGGGAACGAGTCCGGCGGCTTTCTGAAAATCGATGTCCACTGCTGACTCCTTGCCATGGCAGTTCTTGCGAAATCCGGGCCCTGAAAAACAAAAAGCCCGCTGAGCTTATTAAGCCAGCGGGCTGAAGAGTGTGTGGTTAGCGAAAGGCTATGCACACCTCAGCACGCGCGGCGTATGGCCGTGATGGTGGCGACGGTGCGTGTGCGGTGTTGCAACGACGAACATTTCAATTAAAAAGGTAAACGAATTTGGCTCGAGTGTCAAACGTCTTCAGCGTGTGTTGCCGTCGAAAAGAGTGCTGTGCTACGAGCCGCGTTGCGGTAATTCTGTGCAGCAAGATTACCAGATTAAATGGCACGGCGCGGCTACGGCCCGGGAGCGGTGGAGAGCCACCAGTTTTCGCCGGCGACCCACGCGGTGGAGTCCGGCGGAGTGTGCCGGCGGAGGGAGCGGACGTTGCGGGCATCGCCGCGCCGGAAGGCCTCGGCGAGTTTGCCGCCGGTGACGTCGTCGCGCGCACCGACGCAGGAGATGAAAATGGCTGGACTGAGAAAGCGGGCGGCAAAGACGCCGGTGGCGGTTGGCGGCGCGGTGAGCGCGGCGTCAGTGCCAGGATCCACTTGCGTCGCGGAGATTTGCGGGCGCGTGACCAGCAACATGGCGCCCGCGCCGGGGGCGCTGCCGGAAGCGTCGGAGGGGGTGAGAGGGAAGAGCAGGCGGCCGTTGGGACGAAGGGCGTCGAGCCAGGTATCCAGCGGGGTGGTGGCGCCGGCGTTGATGTAGATTACGTCCGCTTGCGGGAGTGGCCCTTCGGAGGCGTTGCGCAGGTGCACGGTGACATTGCGCTGATCGGCCAAATTTTGCCTGGCGCGCTCGGCGAGATCCGCTTCGATTTCGTAGGCTTCCACCGCGCCGGTTGGGCCGGCGAGTTTAGCGAGTATGGCGGTGTAATATCCGGTGCCAGCGCCGATGTGCAAGATTTTTTCCCCCCGGCTGAATGTTTAGAGCCGCCAGGCAGATGGCGTGCAGCACCGGCTGGCCGTTGTTGATGTGGCGGTCGGCGGCTAGGGAGACGACCACGTCTTGATAGAGAAATGCGGGGTCGCTCGTAGGGGTATCGATTAACGTGCCACCGGCGAAAACTTTCCACGGTCCGGGGCCTACGAATTTTTCGCGCGCTGTGGTCGCGAAGGCGTCGATCAGGCGGTCATTTTTGGCGGCGCCCGCGGCGCTGGCGACCAGGTGGGCGAAGAAGTTGCGATGGCTTTCCAGGGTTTCCATGGAACAATGCTCGGTGCGTTATTCCGTGAGAGGCTTCCAGGATTTCACGGAGATACCGTTCCATTGTAATTGAATTCATTTGCATTAGACTTGCACTCGGACACCCGCGCGCAGGGCACGCGGGCGCAGGAAAAATGGTATGACGAAAAAAGTTGAGCTTGAACCGCGATGGCATGCCTTTGTGGCCATGGTCGCGACGGCATTTTTGTATCTGGCTTTGCCGGAGCCGCTTTCGCTGGGTCCCAGCTGGGGGCTGCCGGTGATTATTTTTGTGCTGATGATACCGATGGTGGTGTCCTGGCACCGCGGGGATTACGACATCACCCGGATATTGGTTTTCGCGGCGAACGGTGTAATTACGCTGGCGATGATTGCGTCCCTGGGGATTTTGATTTACGGGATACCGCGGCATACGGAGTCGCCGCAAGCGTTACTGCGCTCGGCCGTGGCGTTGTGGTTCACCAACGTGCTGGTGTTTGCGCTGTGGTATTGGAAGCTGGATGCCGGTGGGCCGCACGCGCGGGATACTACACGGGGCAAGCTGGATAGTTCGTTCTTGTTTCCGCAGATGCTGAATCAGGAGGGCGGCGATGAATCCTGGTCGCCGAATTTTATCGATTACTTGTTTTTGGCGTTCAATACCAGCACGGCGTTCTCTCCGACGGATACCGCGGTGCTGTCGCGCTGGGCCAAGGCGGGCATGATGCTGCAGTCGCTTATTTCGCTGACCATCGTGGCGCTCCTCGCGGCTCGCGCGGTCAACATTCTCTAAGTACGAACGGGGCGCTGGGATTGCTCGATTTCGCCGGAGCGTGATACGTTCGCGTGCAAGAAAGACGGCGCAGCGGCGTCTGGGGCGTCTGGCGCTGCGCGAGGCCATCCAATTGTCGGCAGAACTGCTGAAGATTGACGCGCAAAAGCCGGATGTTCAGACACTGCGCTACGCGGCGCATTTTCTGGAGCGCGGGAGCGTGGTGGCCATTCCCACCGACACCGTTTACGGGCTGGCGGCGGATCCTTTCAATCTGGCGGCGGTGGATGAGATTTTCCGCGTCAAGGGACGCCCGGAGCAGCGCGCGCTTCCGATTCTGATCAATTCGCTGGAGCAGGCGAGAGTGCTGACGCGTGGCGCGCTGCCAGACAATTTCTTGCGGCTGGCTAAGGCGTTTTGGCCGGGGGGCTTAACGCTGGTGGTCGATGCGTCGCGCGGCGTGCCTTTGAAGGTGACGGGAAACACCAGGCGCATCGCGCTGCGCTGGCCGAGCAGCGCGGTCGTCGTGGGACTGATAGATGAATTTGAGGCTCCGGTGACGGGAACCAGCGCGAACATTTCCGGCCATCCTTCGTGTGCCAGCGCGGACGAAGTACTTTTGCAATTGGGCGAGCGGCTGCCGCTGGTGTTAGACGCCGGGGAAACCGGGGTGACACTGGCGTCGACCATTGTTGAATTGCACGGCGATCATTGGAAGGTTGGACGAGCGGGCGTGATTGCGGAATCGGAGATTGCCGCGGTGCTGAAATAACCATTTGTCTATGATTGGGACATTCCAGAAAATAATTACAATCGCAAAAAAGGCTATATCAGTTGGCTTGGCTGCCCGGATGGGCCGGCAGTTCCGCGCTCACGGCTGGCGCCGTGACCGAGCCGTTCGGCGAGAGCGTGGCGAGGAAATCGAAATCCCCGGTGGGTGAAAGATTTAAATCGCCCAGCGTACGGCGGTGCACCGAGACGGCGTCGACGAACCAGAGGGGAAAGATGGGCAGATCGCCAGCCACGAGTTTTTGCACCTGACTGCAGAGCTGTTTGCGTTTGTCCTGATCCATTTCAATCTTAATTTGCGCGGTGAGGGCGTCGACCTCAGCGTTGTGATAACGCGCGCGGTTCCCGCCATTCGGCGGAATGCGCGTGGACGAATACACATAATCGAAGACATCGGGATCATTGTTGACGCCGACCCAGCGCAGCAGATTGATCTGGAAATTTCCCTTGATGGAATCGGAGAGCAGCGTGGCGAATTCGAGAGGGCGGACTTCCAGGTCGATGCCCACCTGGCGCCACTGTTGTTGCAGCGCGGCGGCGATGAGGCGCGCCTGCTCCTCCGTGGACGTCTTCAGCACCAGGTGCAGGCGCAGGCCATCTTTTTGCGCCGGGAAACCCGCGGCGTCCAGCAGGTTTGCGGCACGCACGGGATCGGCGGCGTAATGTGGCACGTTTGCTTCGTACGCCCAATGCGTCGGCGGCATCACGCTCTCCGCAATTTGCGCCTCCCCGTGCAGCAGATAGCGAATGATGGCTTGGCGGTCCGTGGCGTAGGCCAGCGCCTGGCGAACTTCGCGCCGCGCGACCAGCGGATCATCCAGATTGAATCCGAGATAATTCACGTTGGTGCCGGAGCGGTGAGTGACCGCGAGATCGCGTTGTTTGGCGAGAACCGGGATCATGTCCGGCGAGAGGGAACTGATTTCCACGTCGGCGGAACCTTTGCGCAGCTCCAGCGCGCGAACAATGGCATCCGGCACGACGCGCACGCGGAGTGTGGCCAGCGGCGGTGCACCGCCAAAATAGCCTTCATTGCGGGCCAGGACCACGTCGTCATCCTGCGCTTGACTCACAAAACGGAAAGGGCCGGTGCCCATGGGATGTTGCGCGAATTCTGGGCCCGCGCCGGCCGGGACGATTCCGATAGCGCCACGGCACAAATTCCAAAGAAAGGATGCGTCGGGTACTTTGAGGTGCACAATTACGGTAGCGGGATCGGGGGCGTCAACGCTCGCGACGGAGGAGAAATTTCCGCGCTTGGGCGAGCGCTTGGAGATATCCCGGATGTAGTCAAACGTAAACTTCACGTCTGCGGAGGTCAGGCTTGAGCCGTCGTGGAAGGTGACGCCGTGTCTGAGGTGAAAAACGTAAGTCAACGGGTCGGGCGTCTCCCAAGATTCGGCGAGGTCGCCGTGCAGCGCCATTTCGTCGTCGCGCTCGACGAGGCTGTCGAAAAGCAAACCATCGAGGTGCTGCGATTGCGCATCGGTCGCAAAACGCGGATCGAGGTTCGACGGATTCGATTCGATCAATAAAGTCAGGGTATTTGCGTCCCGGTGCGCGGCGCCGGAGCACGCCACCACCAGGACCGAAACAACGCAGTACCGGAGCAGCGAAAGGATGGACGGCAAAACTTTGCGCTGCTTCGGATTATCGCTGCGGGGCATAACATATCTTACCCAGAATCGCCGGATGACGAGCCCCCGTTGCGCCGGGAATGTTCGATGGCCGGTGGTGAAGGGTTTCATACGCGAGCAGCGCGAACGCGAAAGCTTCTTTGGCGTCTTCGGGCACGCCGAGCCGCGAGGACGGCAGGACTTCCATGCCCGGAAGCGCGGCGGCGATTTGCCCCAGAATCAGCGGGTTCTTCGCTCCACCGCCGGAAACGATGAGCTGGCGGATTTTATGCTGAGGCAGCACAAACCGGTTTAGCGCATCGACGATGGACAGCGCGGTGAAAATCGTTGCGGCGCGGATCAAATCGTTGGGCTTGGCATGATACCGGTGGCCCATCGCGATCAGGCGTTTCGTATATTCGCGTCCATAATATTCGCGGCCGGTGGATTTCGGCGGCGGCACCTTCAAATAAGCATCGTGCAAAAGCTCGTCGACAATCGGCGCTATCCTGCGGCCCTGCGTGGCCCGCACGGCATCTTCGTCAAAGCGCTGGCGCCCTTTGGTGAAATGCGCCACCAGCGCGTCGATCACCATATTGGCTGGCCCGGTGTCGAAGGCGAAAACCTCCGACGGTTTCGCCGCAGCCGGAATCACGGTGATGTTGGCGATGCCGCCCAGGTTCAGCGAGACGCGGCCCATCGCTGGATGACGGTACAAAAGATAATCGGCGTAAGGAACCAGCGGCGCCCCTTGCCCGCCTGCGGCCATGTCCGCGGGACGAAAATCACCCACCGTGGTAATCCCGGTGCGCGCCGCGATGATGCTAGGCTCGCCAATTTGCAGCGTCGAAGCCGTTGCCCGTCCGAAGTATTTTGTGGGCCGGCCCTGATGAAAAATGGTTTGTCCGTGACTGCCGATCAGCGCGACGCGACCCGGAGAGACCCGGAATTTGCGGCAGGCGGCAAGCGCAGCTTCCGCAAATATCTCACCCAGGCGAAAATTCAATTGGCTCAGCTGCCCCGCAGAAATACTTTGCTGCTCCGCCACGCGCAGAATCTCGTTACGTATCGCGGGAGGGAACTTCAACGCGGCATGCGCGAGCAGTTGTGCTCGCAGCCTAGGCGGCGCGCCGCCGATCCGCGCCAACGCCACATCGATGCCATCCGCCGACGTTCCCGACATCATGCCGAGAACCAGCAGCGCCGGCGTTTCCCGTTCACGCGCGCTCATAGAATTTGTTTTTTCAGCTCCGACAGAAGATTCAGCGCATCGATGGGCTTTAGTTGATCGAGGTCGGCATCGCGCAGCCGGTCGAGAATCATACGGTCCAGCGCCGTGAACAAAACCTGCTGATGCCCATTGCCATTGGGCGATCCCGCCGCGCCGGGCGTCAGCGTTTCGCTAAGCCGGTGCTCGCTCTGCTCATGCTTCAGCAAAACTTCGCGCGCGCGTTCTATGACGCTGCGCGGCAATCCCGCCAACCGCGCGACCTCAATGCCGTAGCTCTTGTCCGCGCTGCCGGGTTCGACGTGCCGCAAAAAAATGATCTCGCTGGGCGTTTCCTTCACCGCGACATGCACGTTCTTTACCGCGGGCAATAACTCCGCCAATTCCGTGAGCTCGTGGTAGTGCGTGGCGAAGAGCGTGCGCGCGCGCGTGTGCTTCTGCAAATGCTCGACCACCGCCCAGGCGATGGACAAGCCGTCAAAGGTCGCCGTCCCACGGCCCACTTCGTCGAGCAACACCAAACTCGAAGGGGTCGCGTGGTTCAGAATGGAGGCTACCTCGCTCATTTCCACCAGAAATGTCGAGCGCCCGCGGGCCAGGTTATCGCTCGCGCCGATGCGCGTAAAAATCCGGTCGGTAATCGGCAATTTCGCCTGGCGCGCAGGCACATACGATCCCACCTGCGCGAGAATCGCGATCAGTGCGCTCTGCCGCAGATACGTAGATTTGCCGCCCATGTTCGGACCGGTAATCAACAGCAGTTGCTGGCGCCCCGGCTCGAAAAATAAATCGTTGGGAATAAAGCGCTCGCCTTTTTGGCGCAACAGCTCTTCGATCACCGGATGACGGCCGCCGACGATTAACAGCTCGCCGGTGTCGCTCAGTTCCGGGCGCGTGTAACCGCGATCCGCGGCCAGCTTCGCGAAAGACGTAAGCACATCGAGCTGCGCAACCGCTCCCGCGGTCCGCCGCAGCCGCAAGGCCTTCGCGGCGATGTCCGAGCGAATTTCCACAAAAAGCTGCGCTTCGATTTCGCAGATACGTTCATCGGCTGCCAGAATCTTGCGTTCGTACTCTTTCAGTTCCGTGGAGGTGAAGCGCTCGGCATTGACCAGCGTCTGCTTGCGTTCGTAATCCGCCGGCGCCAGGTGCAAGTTGGGTTTGGAAATTTCGATGTAGTAGCCGAACACATGATTGAAGCGGATTTTCAGCGAAGTAATTCCCGTGCGTTTACGCTCGCGTTCTTCCATCGCGGCGATGATTTGTTTGCTGTGCTGGCTGAGGTTGCGCAGTTCGTCCAGTTCCGCATGAAACCCGCCGCGAATGATGCCCGGATCGGTGGCCAGCGCCGGCGGCTCGTCGGAGATGGCGCGTTCCAATCGTTCGCGAATATCGGCTAGATCATCGAGTTCGGCATGCAGGAAGCGCAATAGCTCGCTGCCGCCGTTCGGCGGCGGGGTCAAAAACTTTTTCAGCACCGGCAATTGCATCAGCGATTTGCGCAACGCGGTCAATTCACGCGGCGCGGCCAAGCCCAGCGTAATGCGGCTGGTGAGCCGCTCGAGATCCAGAATCCCCTTCAACTCCTTGCGAATTTCGCCGCGCACCACGGTCTGCTGCAAAAGATGCGAGACGGCGCCCAGACGCCCTTCGATGGCGTCGCGGTCGATGAGCGGACGCAAAATCCACGAACGCAGCAGCCGCGCGCCCATGCCCGTGACGGTCACATCCATGGCGGCGATGAACGTGGCGGGTCCGGGGCGGCCGGCTTCTTCGGTAAATATCGGCGCGACGATTTCCAGGTTTCGCACCGAAACGGGATCGAGAATCAGGGCCTCGTGCTGCTGGTAATAACGCACGCGGTCGAGATGCCGCAGCGCGTCTACTTTAGGCGCGTCGTTACCATGCGCGGAGTTTTCGCGCAGGTAGTGAACCAGTGCGCCGGCCGCCGAGAGCGCCTGCGGATGGCCGTCCAGGCCGAAGCCGGTCAGCTCCGCGACGCCAAACTGTTCGCGCAGAATCCGTTCCGCGTAGTCGAACTGAAAGGTCCACTCGTCGAGCCGCGATTCGACGCCGCCGGCGCCTTCCAGTAAAGATGTTTTCGCCGTTTCAAAAAGCTGCTGTGGGCGGGGCAGTAACGTTTCGCGCGGGCGCAGCAACTGCAACTCCTCGCGCATGGCCTCGACGGCGCCAGGGCCGGCAAACTCCGTGGCTTGAAACTCTCCGGTGGACAAATCCACATAAGCGAGTCCCACCGGCGAGCCGGAAGGATGCTTGGCGACCGCCGCCAGAAAATTATTTTCCTTGCTATCCAGCACCGCGACGTCGGTCGCCGTGCCGGGGGTGATGACGCGCACCACTTCGCGGCGCACCAGTTTTTTTCCGGGGCCCGGTTGCTCCATCTGGTCGCAAATGGCAATTTTAAATCCCGCGCGTATCAGGCGCGCGATGTAACCGTCTGCCGCGTGATACGGGACGCCGCACATCGGAATGGGCTGGCCCTTTTCACGATTGCGCGAGGTCAGCGTGATTTGCAGCTCGCGCGCCGCGATAATCGCGTCTTCGTAAAAAAGCTCGTAGAAATCGCCCAGCCGGAAAAGCAGCAACGCGTGTGGATAGCGCGCTTTCACCGCCTGATATTGCTGCATCAGCGGTGTAGTGGCTTCGATCACGCGGGAATCCCCAATCGCGTCAGCAGAAACGCGTAATCCAGCGCAATTTCTCGCAAATAGTCGTAGCGTCCGGAAGCTCCGCCGTGGCCCGCGCCCATGTTGGTCTTCAGCAGCAACGGATTCGCGTCGGTCTTGAGCGTGCGCAGCTTCGCCACATACTTCGCCGGCTCCCAGTACATCACCTGGCTGTCGTTCAGCCCGGTCTTAAGAAGCATCGCGGGATAGCCGCGCGCGGCCACATTGGTGTAGGGGCAATAACTCTTCATATAAAAATAGTCTTCCGCCACCAGCGGATTGCCCCACTCTTCGTACTCGCCGACGGTTAACGGGAGGGTTGCGTCCAGCATGGTGTTCAGCACGTCGACGAACGGAACGTGACTGATCACCAAGCGAAAAAGATCGGGCCGCAGATTGGCGGCCGCGCCCATCAGCAATCCGCCGGCGCTGCCGCCTTCGATCACCAATTTATCCGGCGCGGTGTATTTCTTGGCGATCAAAAATTCCGCCGCGGCAATAAAGTCCGTGAAGGTGTTGCGTTTGTTGCGCATGCGACCGGCGTCATGCCAGGGCTTGCCCAACTCTCCGCCGCCGCGGATGTGCGCGATGGCGAAGGCCACGCCGCGATCCAGCAGACTGAGTCGATTGGAGCTGAAGGCGATGGGTATGGAGATGCCGTAGCTGCCGTAGCCGTAGAGCAGCAAAGGCCGGGTACCGTCGCGGGAAAAAGCATCGCGCCGGTAGACCAGCGATACGGGAATCAGCGTGCCGTCCGCCGCAGGCGCGTGGATGCGCTCGCTGGTGTATTGCGTCTGATCGTAGCCGCCGAGCACGGGTTGCTGTTTGCGGAGAAGCCGCTCGCGCGTGCGCAGATCGAAGTCAAATACGGAACGCGGCGTGATGAACGATTCGTACGTAAAGCGCAGGTGACCGGTGCGGAACTCAGGATTTGCGCCACACGCGGCGTTGTATGCCGGCTCCGAAAAATCCAGGCGGTACGAATTTGCGAGCAGATCCCCGGAAGGCAGCGCGGCGATGCGCAAGTGCGGCAGGCCGTTCTCGCGTTCGAGCGACACCAGATGCGTGGCAAACACGTCTACCGCCGCCAGCATCACGCCAGCCCGATTGGGAATCACTTCGCGCCAATTTTCGCGCGCCGGGTCGTGCACGGAGGCTTCCATCAGGCGGAAGGTGCGCCCTTGCGAATTGGTGCGGATGTAAAAGATGCCGCTGCGCGGTTTGTTGGAAGCCCCGGGGTGATGATCCACGTAGTACTCGTGGTTTTCTTCGCGCGGCGCGATCAAGCGGAAGACGCCGAGCGCATCGTCCGCGGAAAGAAAGCGGACTTCGCTGGTGGTGTGACTGGCGCACGTGAGAATTAGAAATGCGTTGCTGCGCGTGCGGTCGATCTCGATGCGGAAACGCTCGTCTTTTTCCTCGTAGAGGAGCACATCCGGCTCGCCTGCCGCGACCAGGTGGCGATAGAGTTGATGCGAACGCTTGGTGGTTTCATCTTCGACGGTGTAAAAAAGCGTGTGATGATCGGCGGCCCAAGCGGCGCTGGTGACCCTCGGGATGCGGTCGGGCAGCGTTTCGCCGGTGCGCAAACTTTTTACGTATAAGGTGTATTGGCGAAATCCGGTGACGTCCAGGGAGTAGGCCAGCAATTCATTGTCGTCGCTGACGTCGAACGAGCCAAGTCCAAGAAAGGAATGGCCCTCGGCCAAAACGTTCAAGTCCAGCAAAGCTTCTTCCGGTGCTTCGGCTTCCTGTGCCGCGTTTACGTGATCACCTCGCGGCGCTCGGCGCCGAGCGTGCAGCGGATACTGTTTGCCTTCTTCCGTGCGCGTAAAGTATTCGTAGCCGCGCAGCCGGTACGGAACGGAGAGATCGGTTTGCAAGATTCGCCCGAGCATTTCCTGATACAAATGCTCCTGAAATCGCTCCGTGGGTTGGAGTACCGCGTCGGTGTAAGCGTTTTCCGCCGCAAGGTAGCCAAGCACGGCTGGGTCGTTTTTGTCGCGCAGCCAGGCGTAATTGTCGATCCGCGCGTCGCCATGGACCACGTGTTCCATCGGTTTGCGCTGGGCCACCGGCGGTTCGGGATGGCCGGCAACGCCTTGCGGCAAAACGTCTGGCGCGGTTAAGTTGGCGTCTGGATGGGTCATGAACGGTTTCGAGGTGCGGCAGTTTCTGCGCGCGGCACGCGCAGCACACGCGTTCGTTATACTAACGGAAGTCGCGAGCGGCGGAAAGCCGCCTGGCGCGGAAACTTGGAGCCATCGTGCCGAAAGAGACGGAAATCAAGCTGAAGCTTACGGATGAGAAGGCGTTTCATCGCGCGTTGCAGCGGCTCAAGGCGGTCCCCGCATCGAAAAATTCTCCGCGGCTGCACGAATTCAACGTGATTTTCGATCATCCGGGCGGCACGCTGGCGAAACGCGGGCAATTGCTGCGCATTCGCACCGAAACGGCCGAGCCGCCCCGGAAGAAGGGCGCCCGCAAAAGTGTGCCGGTGGCCTGGAAACAGCGTGTGCTGGTCACCTTTAAGCGGCCGACCGACCAGGAAGACACCTCCACCACCGGACGCGCCGGCAGGTACAAGGTGCGGGAAGAGCTGGAACTGGAGGTCAGCGATGCCGGAGCACTGACCAAGATATTGGAGGCGCTAGGCCTGGATGCCTGGTTCCGCTACGAAAAATATCGCACGACGTACAAATTAGGCGCTTCGCAAGCGTGGGCGAAGGGTCTGTTGATCGAAATGGATGAAACTCCGGTGGGTACCTTCGTGGAACTGGAAGGCTCGATCGAGGCCATTGACCGGGCGGCCGCGCAATTAGGATTTTCAAAACGGGACTACGTGACCAAAAGTTATCTGCAGCTGTATGTCGAAGAGTGCCAGCGCCGCGGGGAAGAACCGCGGCACATGCTGTTTGCAGCGCTGAAAAAGAGCTCGGCATGACTTCGGGCGTGGCAACTCAGGTGTGCTATGGACTACTCGGCATCAGAAAAAATATTTTTGGCAGGTTTTCGGCATTCTTTTCTTGACAATAATTGCTAGTCGGCTTATCACTGACGGCGGAGTTATTTTTTTCCTCCATGATGGCAACGAACGAAAACGAACCTGGGCCTAGTGGCGCATTTTGCTTTGCACTGAGGGCGTCCAGTGCCATGTCGCTGCCAAATTCGCAAGGCGCGCTTGAGCGTTCGCGCCGCGCATTTGCACTGGCGCAGTCGGTGGGGTGGAACAGGTTCGCACCAGGCTAACGGTAAGGCACTTTGTTTGTTGTACTTACCCGCAGCCGGACACTCACGGCGGCGGGTTTTTTGTTTTCGGCACCGGTCCGTGGGTGGTGTGAGGGTTTGGGCGCCAAAGAAGGCGCCTGCCTGCTCGGGGATCGCGGTAACCACGAGGGTGCCGCTACCACGGCTGGCGCGGGGGCGCGATGGAGTTGTATGCCACAGAGTTGATGGGCGCGGCGGCCTTCGACGTGGATGGCCACTTTGTCGGACGTGTGCGCGAATTTTTTATCGAACCGGCAGAGCAGGCCAATCGCCTGTCCCACTACCTGCTGTCGCGGGGGCGTTTTCAGCCGCTGGTCGCCAAGTACGACCAGGTGGCTTCGGTAGCGCCGGGGACAATCAGACTGAACGTCAGCGAACGCGCGCTGGAAGCGTATCGCCCGAATGAGGGCTGGCTGGCGGTGCGCAAGGATTTGATGGACCAGCAAATCATCGACATCAGCGGCCGCAAGGTGGTGCGCGTGAATGATGTGGACCTGGCCGAGCAGCGCAGCAACGGCAACACCGAGTTGCGCGTAACGCAGGTGGACGTGGGCTTGCCGGGAGCAGTGCGGCGATTGTTGCAAGGCGTGGTGTCGCCGGTGGTCATTCGCAAATTGCAGCGCGGACTGCCGCACAGCACCATTCGCTGGGAGTTCGTGAACTTGATCGAGCCCGATCCGTTGCGGCGCTTGAAGCTGCGTATCACCGACGAAAAGCTGCAGAATCTGCACCCTGCCGACCTGGCCGAGATGATGGAAGAACTCTCGGCGGCGGAACGCCAGGGAATTATTGCGTCGCTCGATGAAGAGACGGCGGCCGCGGTTTTGGCCGAGCTGGATCAGCGGTTGACCACGCAAATCGTCGAAAAACTCGAGCCGGGCAAGGCCGCGGACATCCTGGAAGAGATGGCGCCCGACGCGGCTGCGGACCTGCTCGCGGATTTGCCGAAGGAAACCAGCGAAGACCTGCTGGACGAAATGCCGGGACAGGATGCCGACGAAGTGCGCGAGTTGATGGCCTTCGAGCCGACCACCGCGGGAAGCATGATGAACACGGAATTTGTGTATGTCGGCGAAGAATCCACCAGGAAAGAAGTGCTGGCGTGGCTGCGCGGAGAGGAATTCCATGTGGACCAACTGGACAGCATCGTGCTTATCGATAAAACCGCGAAGTATTCGGGCACGGTGACCGTGGCGCGGCTATTGCTGGCCTCCGCGCAGCAGGCCATGCAAGATTTGAAGACCGAGCCGTTGTTAAGCGTCTCCGCCAAGGCCGACCAGAAAGAAGTCTTCGAGCTCTTCGATAAATACAACTTGCGCACGCTGACCATCGTGGATGAGGAGCAGCGCCCGATCGGAACGATTGCGGTGGACGACGTGGTTTCGCGGCTGGTCAAGAAGTAGCGGCAGGCCTGATTAAGAAATAATTTTTGCGCCACGGAAGGAACGATTCAGACATGGACTGGCGGGCCATTGCGGCGAGGTATGAAAGCGTGCACGGACGCGGCAGCGATTTGCTGAAGCGCGTGCGGGGCTTGCGGCGGCGGCTCACGCTGCTGCTGGCGGTGGTGGGGCCCGGGCTGATTACCTCCAATGTCGACAATGATGCGGGCGGAATTTCCACCTATACGCAGGCCGGCGCGCAATACGGCTACGCGCTGCTGTGGTCGCTGATTCCCATGACCATCGCACTGTACGTGACGGAAGAGATGTGTGCGCGCATGGGAGTGATCACCGGCAAAGGGCTGTCGGATCTGATACGCGAGGAATTTGGCTTCCGTTCGACGTTTTTCGTGATGTTCACCGGCTTTTTCGTGGACCTCGCGAACGTTGTGGCGGAGTTTGCCGGCGTGGCGGCCTCGATGCAGATTTTCGGCGTGAGCAAATATATCGCCGTGCCGCTGGCGGCGATTCTGGTGTGGGCGCTGGTGTTGCGCGGCACGTACCGGCAGGTGGAGATTATTTTTCTGGTGGCTTGCGGTTTTTACCTGACGTACGTGATTTCCGCGATTCTGGCCAAGCCGGACTGGCTGCTGGCGGCGAAGGGCGTGGTGATTCCGAATTTGCACTTTGAGTCCGGCTATCTGCTGACCTTGACGGCGCTGGTGGGCACCACGATTGCGCCCTGGCAGTTTTTCTATTTGCAAGCCGGATATGTCGAAAAGAAGGTTGGGCCGCGACAGTATAGCCAGGCGCGCGCGGATGTGCTGGTGGGCAGCATCAGCTGCATGGTGATCGTGTTCTTCATTATTGTGTGCACGGCAGCGACGCTGCACGCTACGGGACTGGTGAATATTTCGGATGCTTCCGAGGCCGCGAAGGCGCTGATTCCGCTGGCAGGGAAGTGGGCGGGATTGTGCTTCGCGCTGGGATTGCTGAATGCTTCGCTGTTTGCGGCGACGATTCTGCCGCTCTCCACCGCGCATGTGATTTGCGAGGGATTGGGATTTGAGGCGGGCATCGATCACAAATTCAGTGAAGCGCGAATTTTTTACGGGCTGTACACCGTGTTGATCGGCGTGGGCGCGGGAATTATTCTCATTCCGCACGCGCCACTGTGGAAAATTTTGATTCTGTCGCAGGTTGGCAACGGTATCTGGCTGCCGGTGGTGGTGATCTTTATGTTGCTGCTGGTGAATCGCCGGGATTTGATGGGCGAGCATGTCAATACCGTGACGTTCAACATCGTGGCGTGGGTGACGGCCATTGCCATGATCGTGCTGACGTTGGTGCTGGTATATACCTCGATTTTCGTCTCCAGTCCGCCCCCAGGATAGCGGGGCGGCGCAATCGCTGCCGCTCTGCTACGCCCGCACTTTGCCAGGTCTTGGTTGGTGAAGTCGCGATGCGGCGTGCCGTGACTCACCTCCCGGTCAACCTCCGCGTCGTAAACTTGAACCGGAGTGCGCACTGGCGAGGCAGTGCACAAGTCACCACCAAGGGAGCACATAGGATTGCGCAAGCGGCCAGGCGTGTGTTAACTTTGCGCCATAAAGAGGAATGGGATCGTAGGCCAAATTGACGCCTCCCGGGCACAAGACGCTTGAAGTTCCTGCTTCGGTTTCGCTCGGTCCGGTGACCGCGGACGAGGCGCGACTGCTCGAAAAGCTGGATTTGCAGCGGCTGCCGCGGCATTTGGCGGTGATTATGGATGGCAACGGCCGCTGGGCGCAAAAGCGGCACCTGCCGCGTATCGTGGGGCATCGTTCGGGCACACAAACGGCGCGCTCGACGATTGAGACTTGTGCCCGGCTGCGTATCGAGGCGCTGACGCTGTATGCCTTCTCCGTGGAGAATTGGCGTCGCCCGAAGACGGAGATCGACTTCCTGATGCAACTGCTGCGCGAATATCTGCGGCAGGAGATGCCGCTGATTCAGAAGCACAGCATCCGCATGCGGTTTCTGGGGCGAACGGATGAACTTCCCACGGGGGTGCAGAACGACGTACGCGAGGCCATGGAGAAAACCGCGGGGAACCAGGGCATGAACTTGTGCGTGGCGCTGAATTACGGCGGCCGCGCGGAGATCGTGGATGCGGTGAACGAGATTCTGGCCGCGGAACGAACCTCGCTGGCCGGTAGCGGCCCGCGGCGCATTAGCGAAGAGGAGTTGGCTGGTCATTTGTACACCGAGGGATTGCCGGATCCGGATTTGCTGATTCGTACCAGCGGGGAAATGCGCGTCAGCAATTTTTTGCTGTGGCAGATCGCTTACGCGGAGATCCTGGTGACCGACACACTTTGGCCGGACTTTAACCGCGCGCGACTGCTTGAGGCGCTGGTCGAATACCAGAAGCGCGAGCGGCGCTACGGCGGCATCCGTGAGGGCGGTTCGGCGGAGCCGAAGCCCGCGCGGGTTGCCGGCGAATAGGTCCAGGCCCAGGTCACGGCTAGATTCCGCGAATGGACAACTGGATCCTGTCCTAGGTTTCGTGAAAGGTTGTGATTCTAAAGGGAGTTCAAGTACCTTTGTTTTCACAACCTTTCGCAAGGGCAACAATATACTTGACACACATAAGGGTTTATGAGAGACTTTAGGCATGCGACAGACCCTCGAACTGCCCAAGACCCTGCAAGAAGCGGTTAGCTTCTTTAGCGACCCGCAAAAGACCTTCGACTACGCGGTTAAGTTGCGCTGGCCGGATGGCGACGTGACGTGCCCACGCTGCGATGGCACCGAGCATTCCTTCATCTCGACGCGGCGCATTTGGTTCTGCAAAGGCTGCAAGAAGCAGTTCACCGTCAAGGTAGGCACGATCTTTGAGGACTCCGCGCTCGGCATGGACAAGTGGATGGTCGGCGTGTGGCTGATCGTGAACGCCAAGAACGGGATTAGCTCTTACGAAGTTGGACGAGCGCTCGGAATCACTCAAAAGTCCGCTTGGCACATGATGCACCGCGTTCGCCGTGCCCTGCACGAAAAGGAAACGGTTCAACTTGGCGGCGCTGGCAAAGAAGTCGAGGTAGATGAAACTTTCGTTGGGGGTGCGGCCCGTTTCATGCACGCATCTCGGCGCAAGCGCGTGATTACGGAGCGCGGCGTCAAGGACAAGACGGCTGTCATGGGCATTCTGGAACGCGGCGGTAGGGTTCGCGCGATGATGATTCCCAATCGCAAGAAGCATCACATTCAGGGTGAGATTCGCGCTCACGTCAAGGCAGAGAGCGCAATCTACTCCGATGCGCTTCTGTCTTACTACGGGCTGAACAATCAGAATCTTGCCCATCAAGTCGTAGACCATGCCGAATCTTACGTTAATGGGCAGGTCCACACGAACGGCATGGAGAATTTCTGGTCGCTGCTCAAGCGCGGCTTGAAGGGAACGTACATCGCCGTCGAGCCGTTCCACCTGTTCCGCTATTTGGATGAACAGGTGTTCCGGGACAACAATCGCGCCAAGAAAGATCATTTCGTTGGCGACGGCGACCGTTTTCAATTGGCAATGCAACATATCGCTGGCAAACGCCTCACGTATCAGGAACTCACCGGAAAAGGTACCGATTCCGTACACCAGTAAGCGGCAGGGACGCGGCCTGCGAAAGGTGGCCTAGTCCTTGCCTTTTTTGGTTTTCTTCTTTATCGTCTCCGCACGCCCCGTTTTCTTAACCTGAAAGAGCGCGATCATGCTGCGCTCAAATGCTTCTTTTGCCTTGGGTCCTTCTTGAAATTCAGGTTTCTTCATATTTTGAGTGTAGCACTATGAAAGATCAAGAAAAGTCCGCCACAAACGCAGAGCAATCCAAAAACACCCACGCCGAAGCCAATTCTCCAGTCATTCTCCATCAAACAAGCAATAGTCCACCAAACGATAAGCCAGCCGCTAAGGAACAAAGCGAATGCGGACATCACAAAAAAACAATACTTCCCCTTCGTTTGTGGCGAATACTGCGTCGTAAACGACTTGGCGTCCCACGCGCAAACTTTGCGGAGAAAAGTACGGTCTTCATAACCTTGGTCATCGCTTTTATAGGTGGCATCCAAGCGTACATCTACTCCCAGCAAAAAAAGATTATGGAATCCTCTGGTGGGCAAACAGACAAGTTGATTTCCGCCGCAAACACTCAGGCCGATGCCGCCACGAAAATATCCAAAGCCGCTGATAAGTTTTCCCAAAGTGCTGACGATATGAAGACTCAAATGACCACGGCTGTCGGTGATTTTGAGAAGGCTGCGTCTGATTCCGCTAAAACATCGCAGAAATTGGTCGCCAATGCCGAGGCCGCGAGCAAATTTACTCAGCAATCTTTCCTCCACGACCAACGAGCTTGGATTGGAATGGCCGAATTCCATGCAGTTCAATTTGAAGAGAACAAACCTATCCAAGTTGACCTGGATTTCTTTAATAGCGGAAAAACACCAGCGCTCAAAATGCATGAAATTGTCAAATATAAACTGTGGCCGATCCCGTTGGATGGACCGTTCACGGAGGATGTATCGAGCATTGAGCAGGTGCTTCCGAGTAGTCCAATTAACGCAAGCCCGCCACAAGGAAGATTTATTTCTCACCTTAGGGACAACGAGTCCGAGGAGCTTAAGAGGCAATACCCCTCCATCAAGAATAAAAGTTTGTTTTTGCATATTTATGGGGAGATTGAGTATCAAGATATCGGCGGGGAACGCCATACGACCCAATTCTGCATTTTCCTGAATGACCCCGATACCAAAGAGTTGTTTTATTGCAAGTCTTTCAATGAAATGAACTAAGCGATAGCCTTCATTTGTGAGCGCCAAATAGGCAACAAAAGGGGCGCATGAAACACAGTACGCTGTCCTGTCACGGCCCTTCCAGCCTAACCTAGGCGTCCTTGTGCGTCTAGTATATTGTTGCCTTCGCAAGTGTTCATTCTAAATGGCTTAGGCGAGTTTTGTAGTTACTAGTTGATTACCGTCGATCTCCTTCCCGCAAAGTCTTCTTTCGCACAAAAAAAGCCCGCTTCCTAAA